>Ga0075429_100000003_pt1 | contig 130377 bp, 121 predicted proteins | sample RhiMetdeltSRZDD3_FD_75295 | JGI IMG/M metagenome (GOLD analysis project Ga0075429, IMG submission 75295) | Populus rhizosphere microbial communities from Tennessee, USA - Rhizosphere MetaG P. deltoides SRZDD3 | ecosystem: Host-associated > Plants > Roots > Rhizosphere > Soil | place: USA...
GTGCTCGCGCGCGCCGGCGACGAGATGCTCGACTGGCACGGCAGCGGCATGTGCGTGATGGAGATGAGCCATCGCGGCAAGGAGTTCATGTCGATCGCGGCCGAGGCCGAAAAGGATTTTCGCGGGCTGCTCGCGGTCCCGCAGAACTACAAGGTGCTTTTTCTGCAGGGCGGAGCGACGCAGCAGTTCGCCCAGGTGCCGATGAACCTGCTCGCCGGGCGCGGCAAGGCAGACTACGTGGTCACCGGAGAGTGGTCGAAGAAGGCCGTCAAGGAGGCTAGCGCGCATTGCGACGTTGCGATCGCGGCCACCTCCGAAGACCGCAGCTTCAACTACGCGCCGCCGCAGAAGGCGTGGAAGCTGCGCGACGACGCAGCCTACGTGCACTACTGCTCCAACGAGACGATCGGCGGCGTCGAGTTCCACTGGATTCCGGACACCGGCCCGGTGCCGCTGGTCGCGGACGCGTCGTCGCATATCCTGTCGCGGCCGATCGACGTGTCGAAGTTCGGCCTGATCTACGCGGGCGCGCAGAAGAACATCGGTCCGGCGGGTCTGGTGATCGTGATCGTGCGCGAGGATCTGATCGGCAAGGCAGCGAAGGGCACGCCGACCGTGATGGACTACAAGCTGCAGGCCGATGCCGACTCGATGCTGAACACCCCGGCCACGTATTCGATCTACGTTGCCGGTCTCGTCTTCAAGTGGCTCAAGCAGCAGGGCGGGCTGGCGCAGGTCGAGCGCAACAACATTGCGAAGGCGAAGCTGCTCTACGACTGTCTCGATTCGAGCAGCCTGTATCACAACCCGGTGGAGCGGGGCGATCGCTCCCGCATGAACGTGCCTTTCACGCTCGCCGACGCGCGGCTCGACGAGCCGTTCCTCAAAGGCGCAGCCGAGGCCGGAATGGTGCAGCTGAAGGGCCACCGCTCGGTCGGCGGGATGCGCGCATCGATCTACAACGCGATGCCGCTTGCGGGCGTGCAGCACCTGGTCGACTACATGAAGGAATTCGAGCGCTACCGTGGCTAAGACTAAAGGCAGAAAGTGCGAGATCCTGGTGATCAACCAGATCGCCGAGGTCGGCCTCGAGCGCTTCCCGGCGGAGCGCTACGCGGTCGTCAAGGAATCGAAAGATCCGTGGGCGATCCTGGTGCGCTCGCAGGACCTGCACAAGTTCGAGTTCGGTCCCTCGCTGCGTGCGGTGGGCCGTGCCGGCGCCGGCGTCAACAACATTCCGGTGCCGGTGCTCTCCAAGCGCGGCATCCCGGTATTCAACGCGCCGGGTGCGAACGCCAACGCAGTCAAGGAGCTCGTGCTCGCGGGCATGCTGATTGCGGCCCGTAATCTTGCGCCGGCGCTGGATTTCGTTCGCGGCCTGAAAAAGGGCGAGGGACTCGACAAGACCGTCGAAAGCGGCAAGAAGCAGTTCGCCGGTTTCGAGCTGCCCGGTCACACGCTCGGCGTCATCGGCCTGGGCAAGATCGGCAGCCTCGTCGCCGATGCCGCCATCCGCCTGGGAATGAACGTGCTCGGCTACGACCCGCATATCACCGTCGAGGCGGCATGGAGCCTGCCGTCGCAGGTGCGCCGCGCGAACTCGGTCGACGACCTGCTGAAAGCGAGCCACTTCGTGACCCTGCACGTGCCGCTGGTCGAGAAAACCAGGGATCTCGTCAACGCGAAGAATATCGACCTGCTGCCGAAAGGCGCGGTGCTGCTCAACTTCTCGCGCGAGGGCGTGGTGTCGGAGGAAGCCGTGGCAAAGGCGCTCGCCAGCCAGCGGCTGCGCTGGTACGTGACCGATTTCCCGAGCGCCGCGTTGCTCGCCAATCCGGGTGTCATCGCGCTTCCGCATCTGGGCGCGTCGACTGCCGAGGCCGAGGACAACTCGGCGGTGATGGTCGTCGACGAGCTGCGCGAGTACCTCGAGCACGGCAACCTGCAGAACGCGGTCAATTTCCCCGATGCCTCGATGGCGCGCGAGGCGCCCTACCGGCTCTCGATCGCCAACGCGAACGTTCCCGACATGCTCGGCCGCATCTCGCACACGCTCGGCAAGCGCAAGATCAACATCCACAACATGCTCAACAAATCCAAGGGTGAGATCGCGTACACGCTGGTGGACACGGACAACGAAGTCCCGGAGGACGTCCTCGACGAGCTGCGCAGGACGAGCGGCGTCCTTGCGGTCCGCTACCTGCCGGTCGACGCGTACTGCTAGGTCCCGGTGGCCGAGGACATCGAAAAGCTGCGCCGCGAGATCGACGGCCTCGACGACGAGCTGCTCGCGATCCTCAACCGGCGCGCGGACCTCGCGCGGCGGATCGGCGCGCTGAAGGGCGCTTCGCCCGCGTATCGGCCGGAGCGCGAAACCGAGATCCTGCGCAGCCTCGCCAAGCGCAATACCGGGCCGCTGCCGTCCGAGCGCGCGGCCGCGGTCTTTCGCGAGGTGATCTCGGCTTGCCGCGCGATGGAGACGCCGATCCGCGTCGCGTATCTCGGCCCGCAAGGCACGTTCAGCGAGCAGGCGGTGTACAAGCACTTCGGGCACTCCGTCGAAGGCGTCCCGTTCGCGTCGATGGACGAAGTGTTCCGCGGCTCGGAATCGGACGGCACGCAGTTCTCGGTCGTCCCGGTGGAGAACTCGACCGAGGGCGTAGTCGGCCGCTCGCTCGACCTGCTGCTCGCCACGCCGCTGAAGATCTGCGCGGAGATCGAGCTGCGAGTGCATCAGAACCTGATTTCCCGCGCGCCGGCGGCTGCAGCCGTGAAGCGCGTGTACTCGCACCCGCAGTCGCTGGGGCAATGCGCAGCCTGGCTGGGGCGCAATCTGCCCGCCGCCGAGCGGGTGCCGGCGTCGTCCAATGGCGAGGCGGCGCGGCTCGCGTCGCTCGAAGACGGCGCAGCGGCGATCGCCGGCGAAGCGGCGGCGGAGCGCTGGGGTCTTGCGATCCTCGCGCGCTCGATCGAAGACGACCCGTCCAACACGACGCGCTTCGTAGTGCTCGGCACCATCGAGCCCGAACCGACGGGGAAGGATCGCACCTCGATCGTCCTGTCCGCCGAGAACAAGCCCGGCGCGGTGCACGCGCTGCTCGCTCCGCTCGCTGCCAACCAGGTCAGCATGACGCGCATCGAATCGCGGCCGGCGCGCACGCGCGCAGTGTTGTGGGAATACGTTTTTTTCCTCGACGTCGAAGGCCATCGCAAGGATCCTCGGGTTGCGGCCGCGCTCGCCGAGCTGGGCGAGAAAGCGCCGTTCCTCAAGGTCCTCGGCTCCTATCCGGTCGCGGTCGCCTGAGTCCATGGACCTGAACGACCTTTCCCCTGCCCATGTGCGCTCGCTCGCGCCGTACCAGCCGGGCAAGCCGATCTCCGAGCTGGCGCGCGAGCTCGGCCTCGACGAGCGCAAGATCATCAAGCTCGCCTCCAACGAGAATCCGCGCGGCGTCGGGCCGCGCACGCGCGCCGCGATCGAAGGTGCGTTCGCCGAGATCGCGCGCTACCCCGACGGCAACGGCTACGAGCTGAAGCTCGCGCTTTCGAAGCGCTACGGCGTCGACATGGGGCAGATCGTGCTCGGCAACGGATCGAACGACGTTCTCGAGCTCGTTGCGCTCGCTTTTCTCGGGCCGGGCCTGTCCGCGGTGTATTCGCAGCACGCGTTCGCCGTGTATGCGCTCGCGACGCAGGCGCGCGGCGCGCGCGCGATCGTCGTGCCGGCGCGCGAATTCGGCCACGATGTCGAGGCGATGGCCGGCGCGATCGGCGACGACACGCGGGTGGTGTGGCTCGCCAATCCCAACAATCCGACCGGTACCATGGTCCCCGCCGAGCGCCTCGAAGCGTTCGTGCGGCGCGTGCCCGAGCGCGTGATCATCGTGATCGACGAGGCGTACAACGAGTACCTGCACGCGAACCTGCGCGCACCGACGGTCGCATGGCTGAAGAAGCACCCGAACCTGATCCTGACGCGGACGTTCTCGAAGGCGTACGGGCTCGCCGGGCTGCGCGTCGGCTATGCGCTCGCGCACCCGTCGGTCGCCGACCTGATGAACCGCGTGCGCCAGCCGTTCAACGTCAACGGCATCGCGCTCGCTGCCGCGGTCGCGGCGCTGAACGACATGGAGTTCGTCGCGCGCAGCTACGCCGACAACCTTGTGGGAATGCGGCAGGTGGAAGCCGGCGCGCAAGCGCTCGGCCTCGAGTGGATTCCGTCGTACGGGAATTTCATCACGATCCGTGTCGGGCGCGCCATGGAGGTCTACAAGCGGCTGCTGAAGCGCGGCGTGATCGTGCGCCCGGTGGGCGGCGCCTACCAGCTTCCCGAGCATCTGCGAGTCACGATCGGCACTGCCGACGAGAACGAGCGGTTTCTCGCCGCGCTGGCGGCAAGCGTCCGGGAATGAGCGCGTGACGCGCTTCGAGCGCGTGGCCGTGATCGGGGTCGGCCTGATCGGCGGCTCGTTCGCTCTGGCGTTGAAGAAGGCGAATGCCTGCGGCACGGTGATCGGCGTCGGGCGCAACGCGGCGAATCTGCAGGTCGCGTTGCAGCGCGGCGCCATCGACGAGATCGCCGCCAGCGCGACCGACGGGGCGCGCAACGCAGATCTGGTGCTGGTGGCGGTGCCGGTGCTGCAGATGTTCAGCGTGTTCAGCGCGATCGCGGGGGTCATCCGCAAGGACGCGGTCGTCACCGATGCCGGCAGCACGAAGCGGGACGTCGTGGCGACCGCCCGCAGGGCGCTCGGCGACGCGCTCGGCCGCTTCGTCCCGGCGCATCCCATCGCCGGCGCCGAGCATAGCGGCGCCGCCGCTGCGCAGCCCGGGCTGTTCGAAGGAAAGAGGGTCGTCATCGCACCGCTCGCGGAGACCGCGCCTGACGCTCTTGCGCGCGCCGAGGCGGCGTGGCGCGCGTGCGGGGCGCGGCTGTTCCGCATGACCCCGGATGAGCATGACGAGGTGTTCGCCGCAGTCAGCCATCTGCCGCATCTGCTCGCGTATGCGCTGGTGAGCGACATTGCAGGCCGAGGCAACTCGGCGCAACTGTTCGGCTATGCCGCCGGCGGTTTTCGCGATTTCACGCGCATCGCCTCCAGCCACCCGGAAATGTGGCGCGACATCTGCGTTGCCAACAAGGATGCGCTGCTCGCCGAGGTGGATCGCTACGCGGCGCAGCTCGCGGCGTTGCGCCCGCTGATCGAACGCGGCGATGGGCACGCGCTCGAGCAACTGTTCAGCAAAGCGCGCGCCGCCCGGGAGCGCTGGCTGAACGGCGACTACGAAGCGTGAAGACGCTCGAGCTGAAGCCGGCGAGGCGCGCAACCGGCACGGTGCGCCTGCCCGGCTCGAAGAGCATCTCCAACCGCGTGCTGCTGCTCGCCGCGCTCGCGCAGGGCGAGACCGACGTGCGGGATCTGCTCGATGCCGACGACACCCGCGTGATGCTCGATGCGCTCGCGAAGCTCGGCGTGAAGTGCGATTCGCGGACGGTGAGCGGAGTCGGCGGTCCGTTGCCGATCAAACAAGGTGAGCTGTTCCTCGGCAACGCCGGCACTGCGTTCCGGCCGTTGACGGCGGTGCTCGCGTTCTGCGACGGCGAATACCGTCTCTCGGGTGTGCCGCGCATGCACGAGCGGCCGATCGGCGACCTGGTCGATGCGTTGCGCAGCGCCGGGGCGCAGATCGACTATCTGGGCGCCGCAGGATTTCCGCCGCTGGCGATTCGCGCCGGGAAAATCGAAATTCCGCACCCGCTTCTGATTCGCGGCGACACCTCTTCGCAGTTCCTCAGCGCGCTGCTGATGGCGCTGCCGCTCGCGGGAGGCGGGACCGTCGTCGTCAACGGCGACCTGATCTCGAGACCCTACGTCGATATCACGATCCGGCTGATGAGTCGCTTTGGCATCGATGTCGCGCGCATGGAATGGCGCGGGTACCGCATTCCCGCGGGCCCGTATCGCAGCCCCGGCGGGATCGCGGTCGAGGGCGACGCGTCGTCGGCTTCCTATTTCCTTGCCGCGGGCGCGATCGCAGGCGGCCCGGTCCGGGTCGAGGGCGTCGGGCGCGACAGCATCCAGGGCGACGTGCGGTTCGTCGAGGTGCTGCAGGCGATGGGCGCGACGGTGACGATGGGCGAATCCTGGATCGAGGCTGCGTCCGGCGGCGGAGCGCTGCGAGCGTTCGATCTCGACCTGAACCACATTCCCGACGCGGCGATGACGGCTGCAGTGCTCGCGCTCTTTGCAGACGGCCCGTGCCTGATCCGCAACATCGGCAGCTGGCGCGTCAAGGAAACCGACCGCATCGCGGCGATGGCGAAGGAGCTGCGCAAGCTCGGCGCCGCGGTCGAAGAGCGGACCGACTCCCTCGCGATCACGCCCCCGCAGAAACTCAATGCCGGCGCCGCGATCGACACCTACGAGGACCACCGCATGGCGATGTGCTTCTCGCTCGCGTGCCTCGGTGGCGTCGCAGTGATGATCAACGATCCGGATTGCGTCGCCAAGACGTATCCGGACTACTTTGCTGCGCTGGCTTCGATTACCTAGCCCGGCGGCTGCGTGATCGCGTCCTCGTAGCGGTGGCGCCGCTTGATCTTGCCGGCGTGCTGGTAGATGTCGAGCGTCGCTTCGAATGCGGCGCGCGTGATTTCCACGTGCGGCGACCAGTTGCCGAGCGCCTGGTACGCGGCAATCGTTTTCGCGAGCACGCCGACATCGATTCCGGGAAAGAACGACGCTTCGCGATTGGCGACCTCGGCCGCGGGAGTCGCGATCAGCCACGCGCGGCCCTTGCGATACGCCCGCATGAACGCCTTGGCCATGTCGCCGGCCAGCCATTCGCGAGTCGCGGCGAGGCTCGAGAACGCGCACGGCCCGATCGGCACGCCGACAGCGGCGACGATATGGCCGACGCCTTCGTGCTCCAGCTGCTGCGGCGCGGGGCCCTGCAGATGGATGTACTCGGCGGTTCCCTGCTTGAACGCCGCGATCATCTTGTCGCTCGAGCCGGCGTCGATCGCCTTGATCGCGGAGTATTCGAGCCCGCTCCTGAAGCACGCGTACTGGAACATCACGGTCGGCTGCCCGCCGTGATCGACGAGCACCTCGCGTCCCTTGAGCCGCTGCCAGCTGAAATCGTCTTCGGCCTTGCGCCCGACCAGAAAGAACCCGTCCTTCTCGTTGATCTGCGCAAAGTGCAGCGCGGGCGGCGTCTTGCCCTGCTCGAGCGCGCTGATCGCCTGCGACGGCGCGGATTGCGCGACGTGGACGCTGCCATCGACCAATCCCTCGATGGCCGACTTGCCTGGCGGCGATACCGAATGCTTCGGCCGCAGCCCTTCCTGCTCGAGAAAGCCGCCCGCGATCGTCGCGATCAGCGGCGAATAGAACGCCGAAAAACGCGTGAACTGAATGCTGATGTCCTGGCTCACAGCCGTCTCCGTTTCACCGATGCATGGCTATGATGACGCATTCCTGAGCCTGTACGGCCCCTGATGAGCGAACCTGCTGCCCCGGTCATTGCAATCGACGGTCCGTCCGCGTCCGGAAAGGGCACGGTCGCGAAGGAGGTTGCGGCAGCGCTCGGCTTCCATTATCTCGAGAGCGGGGCGCTGTACCGGCTGGTCGCGCTCGCGAGCCTGCAGCAGGGTGTCGCTGCAGACGATGCGCCGGGTCTTGCCCGGCTCGCCCGCGACCTCCCGGTCGAGTTTCGCGGCGGGCGCACCTTTCTCGCAGGGCAGGACGTGTCGGATGCAGTGCGCGACGAGGCCTGCGGCAACCGCGCGTCCGAGGTCGCCCCGCTGCGTGAGGTGCGCGCTGCGCTCCTCGAGCGCCAGCGGGCATTCCGGCAGCCGCCCGGCCTGGTGGCCGAGGGCCGCGACATGGGAAGCATCGTGTTCCCCGACGCCCGGCTCAAAGTATTCCTTACCGCGAGCCTCGAGGAGCGTGCCCAGCGAAGACATAAGCAGTTGATCGACAAAGGAATCCATGCTACCCTGCGCACCCTTTTCCGAGACCTTGCCGAGCGCGACAGGCGCGACGCAGCCCGGAGCGTTGCGCCGCTGGTCGCCGCGTCTGATGCGGTGCACATCGATGCCACGAACCTGAGCGTGCGGGACGTTGCAGCAGAGATCGTGCAGCAGTACCGGAAGATGGAATAAACGGACGGGCAGGCCAAGTGCCGGCCCGATGTGCAACCCAACCCGCGGGCCCATAAGCCTGCGAATTTCAAGGCCCAGTCCTACATGTCGAGTGTTTCCCCAACCGTTTCCGCGCCGCACGCCCCCGAGTCGTTCGCCGCACTGTTCGAAGAAAGCCTGACCCGCAAGGAGATGCGGATCGGAGAAGTCATCACCGCAGAGATCGTCAGCGTCGACGACAACTTCGTGGTGGTAAACGCCGGCCTGAAGTCGGAAAGCATCATCCCGGTAGAGGAATTCCGCGACGATGCGGGCGGACTCGACATCAAGCCGGGCGATTTCGTCTCGGTGTCGATCGAGGCGCTCGAGGACGGATACGGCGCGACGCGCCTGTCGCGCGACAAGGCGAAGCGCCTCGCCGCGTGGCACGAACTCGAAAAAGCGCTCGAGACCGGCGAGAAGATCCAGGGCATGATCACCGGCAAGGTGAAGGGCGGCCTTACCGTGATGGTGAAGGGCATCCGCGCGTTCCTGCCGGGTTCGCTCGTCGACCTGCGGCCGGTGAAGGACACCACGCCGTACGAGAGCAAGCAGATGGAGTTCAAGGTCATCAAGCTCGATCGCAAGCGCAACAACGTGGTCGTCTCGCGCCGCGCAGTGCTCGAGGAGACCGCCGGTGCCGAGCGCGAAGCGCTGCTCTCGACGCTGCAGGAAGGCGCGGTCGTCAAGGGCGTCGTCAAGAACATCACCGATTACGGCGCGTTCGTCGATCTCGGCGGGATCGACGGGCTGCTGCACATCACCGACCTTGCCTGGCGGCGCGTGAAGCACCCGTCCGAAGTCGTCAACGTCGGCGACGAGGTCACCGCGAAGGTGCTCAAGTTCGATACCGAGAAGAACCGCGTATCGCTCGGGCTGAAGCAGCTCGGCGAAGACCCGTGGGTCGGCATCGCACGACGCTATCCGCAGGGAACGCGCCTGTTCGGCAAGGTGACGAACCTCACCGACTACGGTGCGTTCGTCGAAGTCGAAGCCGGCATCGAGGGCCTGGTGCACGTGTCCGAGATGGACTGGACCAACAAGAACGTGCATCCCTCGAAGGTGGTGCAGGTCGGCGACGAGGTCGAGGTGATGATTCTCGAGATCGACGAGGAGCGCCGCCGCATCTCGCTCGGCATGAAGCAGTGCATGCCCAACCCGTGGGAGGACTTCGCCCGCGAGTTCAAGAAGGGCGACCGCGTCAAGGGCAGCATCAAGTCGATCACGGATTTCGGCGTGTTCGTCGGCCTGCTCGGCGGCATCGACGGCCTGGTGCACCTGTCGGATCTCTCGTGGAGCGAGCCCGGGGAAGAGGCCGTGCGCAAGTTCAAGAAGGGCGACGAGCTCGAGGCGGTGGTGCTTTCCATCGACGTCGAGCGCGAGCGCATCTCGCTCGGCGTGAAGCAGATGGAAGGCGATCCGTTCACCAATTTCATTGCCAACCACGACAAGAACAGCGTGGTGCAGGGGACGGTCAAGTCGCTGGATGCCAAGGGCGCCGTGATCGGGCTGACCGCGGAGGTCGAGGGCTACCTGCGGGCGTCGGAGTTCTCGCGCGAGCGGATCGAAGACCTGCGCACGCACCTGAAGGAAGGCGACGCGGTACAGGCGATGATCATCAACGTGGATCGCAAGAACCGCTCGATCAACCTGTCGGTGAAGGCCAAGGAGCTCGCCGAGGAAACCGACGCGATGAAGCAGCTGCGGACAGAGAATGCGGCCGCCAGCGCCGGGGCGACGAACCTCGGCGCGCTGCTGCGCGCCAAGCTCGACAAGAGCACCCCCGGCCAGGAGTAGGCGGGCCGTCTGACGATTCGCGATGGGAGGACCGTCTTGACGAAGTCCGAACTGATTGCGCGCCTTGCGCAGCGCTACCCGCAGCTCGTGGCGAAGGACGCCGAGTACGCCGTGAAGATGATTCTCGACGCGATGACGCATTCGCTGGTCGGCGCGAACCGGATCGAGATTCGCGGGTTCGGCAGCTTCGGGCTCAACTACCGCCCGCCGCGGGTCGGGCGCAACCCGAAGTCGGGCGAGAAAGTGCACGTGCCCGAAAAGTACGTGCCGCATTTCAAGGCCGGCAAGGAGCTGCGCGAGCGAGTGGACGGAACCCCGCTTCCGTCCGGACACGCCGCGCAGGCGCACCCGCGGACCGCCCAGCCGTAACGAGGCGCACCGCGCGGAGGCGGGCGCCCTGAACCTCGCCGAATTCGAGCATGCGTGTTCTGACCTGGGCAATCCGGCTGGCGATCTTCCTGTTCCTGCTCGCATTCGCGGCGCGGAACACCGATCCGGTCACGATGCGCTTTTATTTCGATCTGGCGTGGCAAATCCCGCTGGTGTGGCTGCTGCTTGGATTCTTCGTGGTCGGGGCGTTGCTCGGGGTCGCCGCGGCGATCGGCGTCTTGATCCGCCAGCGGCGCGAGATCGGCCGGCTGGAACGCGACGTCCAGGCACGGGACCCGCTGCGCGGCGCTCCGCCCGCGGCCGAAGGATAAGAGGCCGGGGCGCCGTCTCCCGCTCACGAGAAATGGAATTCGAATACTGGTGGCTGCTGGGGTTCCCGGTGTTTTTCGGCCTGGGATGGCTCGCCGCGCGCATCGACATCCGCCACCTCGTGCGGGAATCGCGCACGCTGCCGCGCTCGTATTTCCGCGGGCTCAATTTCCTGCTCAGCGAGCAGCCGGATAAAGCCATCGAGGCGTTCATCGAGGTCGTCAAGGTCGACCCTGAAACCGTCGATCTGCACTTCGCCCTGGGCAGCCTGTTTCGCCGGCGCGGCGAATACGACCATGCGATCCGCATGCATCAGAACCTGGTCGAGCGCACCGATCTCGCGGTCGACCAGCGCGCCCACGCGACGTTCGAGCTCGGCCTCGATTACCTCAGGGCGGGGATCCTCGATCGCGCCGAGGAGATCTTCGGCCGGCTGCTCGAGGGCTCGCGCGCGGTCGAGGCGCGGCGGCACCTGCTCGAGATCTACCAGGCGGGCAAGGAATGGCAGAAGGCGATCGACGTCGCGCGCCGCATCGAGGCCGACTCCGGGGAAGCGCGCTCGAGCGAGATCTCGCACTTCCTCTGCGAGCTCGCGGCCGGCGACGCGATGCACTCGCGTCCGGACGCGGCGCGCGCGCACCTGGAGCAGGCGCTCGAGGCGAACCGCAGGTGCGTGCGCGCCAGCGTCCAGCTCGGGGATCTCGAGCGCGCAGCGGGGAATCCCGAGGGCGCAATCGAGCACTGGAAGCGCATCGAAGCGCAGAATCCTCCGTATCTCGCGCTCGCCGCGCAGCGATTGCTCGACGCGCATCGCGATGCAGGCCGCCTGGAGGAGGGCCTGACGCTGATCGCGGGCTACCTCGAGCGCTACCCGTCGCTCGATCTTCTCGACTCGGTGTTCCAGTACACGCTCGACGCGAAAGGAGCGAGCGCGGCCTACCGGCTGGTGCGCGACGAGCTGCGCAGGAACCCGACGCTGCTCGGGCTCGACCGGCTGCTGGAGGCGCAGATCATGGGAGACTCGCATCCGGAGCGCAGGCGCGATCTGGAGCTGGTGAAGAACCTCGTCCACAGCCACACCCGCAAGCTCGCCCGCTACCGCTGCGAGAGCTGCGGCTTCAAGGCGCGCCAGTTTCACTGGCGCTGCCCCGGGTGCGGCGGCTGGGAAACCTATCCGCCGCGGCGCTCCGAGGAGTTCGAGCTCACGCCATGAACGTAACCATCATCGGCACCGGCTACGTCGGCCTCGTCACCGGGGCCTGCCTCGCGGACATGGGCAACCACGTGTTCTGCCTGGACGTCGACGCAGCGAAGGTGCGCAGGTTGAACGACGGCGAGATCCCGATCTTCGAGCCGGGCCTCGAGGCCGTGGTGCGCAGGAACGAGGCCGCCGGGCGGCTCGTGTTCTCGACCGACGTCGCGGCGAGCGTCCGCCACGGCGCGCTGCAATGCATCGCCGTGGGTACGCCGCCCGATGAGAACGGGTCGGCCGACCTGCAGCACGTTCTGGCGGCCGCCGCCGGAATCGGCCGGCACATGGACGACTACCGCGTGATCGTCAACAAGTCGACGGTCCCGGTGGGCACTGCCGATCGCGTGCGCGAGGCGGTTGCCGAAGAGCTGGCGAAACGGGGAGACAGCGCAACTGCGCTGGAATTCAGCGTCGTCTCGAACCCCGAGTTCCTCAAGGAGGGCAACGCCGTAGAGGATTTCATGCGGCCGGACCGGATCATCGTCGGCTCGGACGACGAGCGCGCGACGCGGATGCTGCGCGAGCTGTACGCGCCGTTCCAGCGCAATCGCGAGCGGCTGATGCTGATGAGCGTGCGCTCGGCCGAGCTCACCAAGTACGCGGCGAACGCGATGCTCGCGACACGGATCTCCTTCATGAACGAGCTTGCCAACCTCGCCGAGCGGCTCGGCGCGGACATCGAGGAAGTGCGCCGCGGCATCGGCTCGGATCCGCGCATCGGCTATCACTTCCTGTATGCGGGCGCGGGCTTCGGCGGGTCCTGCTTTCCCAAGGACGTGCGCGCGCTGCAGAACTCCGCGCAGGAGGTCGGGCGCCCGCTCGGCGTGCTCGCCGCGGTCGAGCGGGCGAACGAAGTACAGAAACGCGTGCTCGCGGACAAGATCCGCGCGCGCTTCGGTGCCAGCCTCGCGGGCCGGCGCATTGCGCTCTGGGGCCTTGCGTTCAAGCCGAACACCGACGACATGCGCGAAGCGCCGAGCCTCGCGCTGATCGCCGACCTGCTCGCCTCCGGGGCGTCGGTGCGCGCGTACGATCCGGTGGCGCGGGCCGAAGCGCGCAGGATTTTCAGCGGCGAGCCGCGAGTCGAGATCGTCGACTCGGCGATCGACTGCGTCTCGGGTTGCGACGCGCTTGCGATCGTCACCGAGTGGCAGGAATTCAGGAGCCCGGATTTCGAAGCGCTGGCGCGCCAGCTGAGGACGCCGGCCATCTTCGATGGCCGCAACCTTTATGATCCTGCCGCGGTGCGCGCGCACCGAATCGAATATTTTCCGATCGGACGCGGGACATGAAGGCGCCCGACCTGCGCGGTGCGCGCGTGATGGTGGTCGGTGACGTGATGCTCGACCGGTACTGGTACGGAGACGCGACGCGGATCTCCCCGGAAGCACCCGTTCCGGTCGTGCTGTTCCGCGAGGAGCTGACGCGGGCCGGTGGCGCCGCGAACGTCGCCTGCAATTGCGCCGCACTCGGAGTCCGCACGCACCTGCTGTCGGTGGTCGGCCGCGACGAAGCCGGCGACCGGTTGGGCCAGCTGATCGAGCAGGCCGGAATCCATGCGAGCTTGCATCGCGACCAGTCGATTCGCACGACCGTCAAGCTGCGGGTGGTCGGCCGCCAGCAGCAGCTGCTGCGGATCGATTTCGAGACCCTGCCGTCGCGCGAGGTGCTGGCGTCGAAGCTCGCGGACTTCAAGACCGAGCTGCCACGCTGCGACGTCGTGATTCTGTCCGATTACGGCAAGGGCGGCCTGGCGCACATCCAGCAAATGATCAAGCTCGGGCGCGCCGCCGGAAAGAGGGTGCTCGTCGACCCGAAGGGCGACGATTACTCGCGCTATAAGGGCGCGCACGTGCTGACGCCGAACCTGGTCGAGCTCAGGGAAGTGATCGGTACCTGGAAAACCGAGGCGGACCTCGAGCGCCGGGCGCAAAAACTGCGCAGGCAGCTGGGCGCGGAAGCGCTCCTCCTTACGCGCGGGGCAGAAGGAATGACGCTCTATCGCGATGCTCGCACCGTTCACGTCAAGGCCGAAAAGCGCGAGGTGTACGATGTCAGCGGCGCAGGCGACACGGTGATCGCGACGCTCGCGACGATGCTGGCCGCAGGCGTCGCTCTCGAGCCCGCCGTGCGGATCGCGAATCGCGCCGGCGGCATCAAGGTCACCAAGCTCGGAACCGCAGTGGTCACGAAAAAAGAACTCTTCGGATAACGCATGTACTACGTCGTCACCGGCGCGGCAGGATTCATCGGCTCGCGCCTCGTCGCAGCGCTCAACCGCGCCGGAATCACGTCGATCCTGGCCGTCGACAACCTCGAGAGCGCGGACAAGTTCCGCAACCTCTCCGCTTGCCAGATCGAGGATTATCTCGACAAGCGCGACTTCATCGAGCGCATCGCGGTGAACCAGTTCGACGAGGGCGTCGAGGCGGTGCTGCACCAGGGCGCATGCTCGGACACGATGCACGCCGACGGCCGCTACATGATGGAGAACAACTACCGCTACTCGCGCGTGCTGCTCGACTGGTGCCAGGAAGACGAGGTGCCGTTCCTGTATGCGTCGTCGGCGGCCGTCTATGGCGCCGGGCGCAAGTTCTCCGAGGAGCGTGCGAACGAGGCGCCGCTCAACGTCTACGCGTACTCCAAGTTCCTGTTCGACGAGGTCGTGCGCCGGCGGCTGCCGGGACGCACCAGCCAGATCGTGGGGCTGCGCTACTTCAACGTCTACGGCCCGAACGAAGCGCACAAGGGCCGGATGGCCTCGGTCGCGCTGCACGCCTACCGGCAGTTCGCAGCCGAGGGGCGCGTGCGCCTGTTCGTCGGCTCGGACGGCTTCGCCAATGGCGAGCAGCGTCGCGATTTCGTGCACGTCGACGACGTGGCGAACGTCAACCTGCATTTTCTCGAGCACCCCGAGGTTTCGGGCGTCTACAACTGCGGCACGGGCCGTGCGCAGAGCTTCAACGACGTCGCGACCGCGGTGATCAACACGGTGCGCGAAGCTCAGGGCGAGCAGCGCCTCACGACCGCGGAGCTCGTCTCGCGCGGCCTGATCGAGTACATCCCGTTCCCGCCGCAGCTGGAGGGCAAGTACCAGAGCTTTACCGAGGCGGATCTCGCGCAGCTGCGCGCCACCGGCTATCCCGGCGACTTCATGACGGTGGAGCAGGGCGTCGCAGCCTACGTCAGGGAGTTGCGCGGCGCGTGAACCGGACTGTCGAGGATTTCATCGGCGAGACGCCGCTTGCGCGGCTGCAGCGCTTGCCGGGTGCGGAGAACGACCGGGCGGGGAACACGCTGCTCGCCAAGCTCGAGGGCAACAACCCGGCCGGGTCGGTCAAGGACCGTCCGGCGATGTCGATGGTGCGACGCGCGGAGGAGCGCGGCGCGATCCGCCGCGGCGACACGCTGATCGAGCCGACCTCGGGGAATACCGGGATTGCGCTGGCAATGGCGGCGGCGATCCGCGGCTACCGGATGGTGCTGATCATGCCCGAGCACCTGTCGGCCGAGCGGCGCCAGACCATGCGGGCGTTCGGCGCCGAGATCATCCTGACGCCGCAAAAGGGCGGGATGGAGGCTGCGCGCGACCTCGCCGAGAAAATGGTGCGCGAAGGCAAGGGCGTGATGCTCGACCAGTTCGCGAACCCGGACAATCCGCTTTCGCACTACGAGGGCACCGGCCCGGAAATCTGGCGCGACACCGGCGGCCGGATCACGCACTTCGTCTCCTCGATGGGAACGACGGGCACGATCATGGGCTGCTCGCGCTTCTTCAAGGAGAAGAACCCGGCAGTCCAGATCATCGGCTGCCAGCCCGAGGAAGGCTCGCAGATCCCCGGTATTCGCAAGTGGCCGGAAGCGTATCTGCCGCGGATCTACGACCGAGCGCGCGTCGACCGGCTGGAGTACGTCAGCCAGGCCGACGCCGAGGAGATGGCGCGCAGGCTGGCGCGCGAGGAGGGAATCTTCGCCGGGATCTCTTCCGGCGGCGCAGTCGCGGTCGCGCTGCGCATCGCGAAGACGCTGAAGAACGCCGTGATCGTGACCATCATCTGCGATCGCGGCGACCGCTACCTGACGACCGGTGTCTTCCCGGACTAAAAACGGGGGTACGTCCCTATTTTCCGGTGGAAAATAGGGACGTACCCCATTCTTTGCCCTTGACTCCAACGCTCGCCTTCGACATCGAGACGGTTCCCGACTGCGCGGGGATCCGGCGGCTGCACGATCTGCCGCCGTCGCTCTCGGACGCCGAGGTCGCGGAGGTGGCGTTCCAGCGCCGGCGCACGCAGTCCAACACCGATTTCCTGCCGCTGCACCTGCATCGCGTGATCGTGATCTCGTGCGTGCTGCGCGACGACGAGGGCGTGCGGGTGTTCTCGATCGGCGAGCCCGAGCGCGACGAGCGCGCGACGATCCAGAGGTTCTTCGACGGAATCGAGAAGCTGACGCCGCAGCTGGTGTCGTGGAACGGCGGCGGCTTCGATCTGCCGGTGCTGCAGCTGCGAGGAATGATTCAAGGCGTCACTGCGCCGCGCTACTGGGATCTGGGCGACGAGGACCGCGATTTCCGCTACAACAACTACCTTGGCCGCTACCACACCCGGCATTGCGACCTGATGGACCTGATGGGCCTCTACCAGCCGCGCAATAACGCGCCGCTCGACGAGGTGGCGCAGCTCGCAGGGCTGCCCGGCAAGATCGGGCTTTCCGGCGGAGGCGTGTGGGGCGAATATCTCGCCGGCGGCATCGGGCGGATCCGCGAGTACTGCGAAGCCGACTGCGCCAATACCTATCTTCTGTGGCTCCGCTTCCAGAGAATGCGCGGCGCCCACTCGTCCGCGCAACACGCGGACGAGTGCGCACAGCTGCGCGAGTGGATCGCCACCCAGCAGACCCCGTCCTGGCGCGAGTTCCTGAACCGTTGGCCGAGCGTCTGACGCTCGACGTCACGGCGCTGGACGCCGAGGGCCGCGGCGTCGCGCGCAACGCCCAGGGCAAGGTCGTGTTCGTCGATGGGGCGCTGCCCGGAGAGATCGTCGAAGCGCAGCCGCTGCACGGCAAGCGTTCCTTCGATGTCGCGCGCGCCGTCTCGATCCTGCACGCATCGTCGGCGCGCCGCGAGCCGCGCTGCCCGCATTTCGGCGTCTGCGGCGGCTGCGCGACCCAGCACATCGACGCGCGTACCCAGGTCGCCGCAAAGCAGCGCTGGCTGGAGGATTGCCTGGCGCGGATCGGCAAGGTACAAGTCGGCACGTTACTCTCGCCGCTCTACGGCGAGGAATGGGGCTACCGGCGCCGCGCTCGCCTCTCGGTGCGCTACGTCGCATCGAAAGGCGCGCTGGTCGGCTTTCGCGAGCGCCGCTCCACGTACGTCGCCGACATGCAGAGCTGCGACGTGCTGGCGCCGCCGGTCGCCGCGCTCATTCCGCGCCTGCGGGAGCTGATCGCGCAGCTCTCGGTGCGCGAGCGCGTGCCGCAGATCGAGGTCGCCGTCGGCGACGATGCGACCGTCCTCGTTTTCAGGCACCTGCTGCCGCTGACGGCTGACGACGAGGCGCACCTGCGGCGCTTCGCCGAATCCGCGGGAGTGCACGTCTGGCTGCAGCCCGGCGGGCCGGACAGCGCTGCTCCGCTGCACCCCGCGAAGCGCGACGTCCTCTCGTACCGCCTGCCGCAATACGAGGTCCGGATCGCCTTCGAGCCGACCGACTTCACGCAGGTGAACGACTCGATGAACCGCGCGCTGGTTGCGCGCGTGATGCGCATGCTCGATCCGCGGCGGGGCGAGCGCATCGCCGATCTCTTCTGCGGCCTCGGTAATTTTTCGCTGCCGATCGCGCGGCTCGGGGCGGACGTGATCGGCTTCGAGGCGAGCCACGCACTGGTTGCGCGGGCGCGCGAGAACGCAGCGGCGAACGGCCTCGTTGCCCAGTTCGAGGCGGTGGACCTGTTCCATTCCAGGATCGATGCGTTCGGGCCTTTCGACAAGGTCCTGCTCGATCCGCCGCGCGAGGGCGCGGTCGAGGTGGTGAAGAGGATCGGCGCCGGCTGGCCGCGCCGGATCGTCTATGTCTCATGCGATCCGGCCACGCTCGCGCGCGATGCCGGCGTGCTGGTCCATACCAAGGGTTACACGCTCGAGGCGGCGGGCGTGGTCAACATGTTCCCGCACACCGCGCACGTCGAATCCGTCGCGCTGTTCGAGCGCTAGAAAAACCGAACGAGCAAGAGGACCAACGTCTGAAAAAGGAAAGGGCGCCCTGCGGCGCCCCTTCTTCGAAGCCCTCTGCCGTGCCGACCTAGTCGCGCTCGCCAGTCAGCGCCATCAGCAGCTGCAGCAGGTTCACGAACACGTTCAGCAGGCTGATATACACGCCGGTCGTGGCCACGATGTAGTTCGTCTCGCCGCCGGTCACGATGCGTGACAGGTCGTGCAGCAGGAACAGCGAGAAGATCACGATCGCGATCGTCGAGAGCGCGAGCGCCAGCGCCGGGATCTGGAAGAACATGTTGGCGAACATCGCGATGATCAGCGCGATCATGCCCACGAACAGGAACTTGCCGAGGAAGCTGAAGTCGCGCTTGGTCGTCGTGGCGATCGTCGCCATCGCGAACAGCACCAGACCCGTGCCGCCGGCTGCGTAGCCCACGAGCATCGCGCCGTTTTTCAGCGCCAGGGCGTAGTTCAGCATCGGCCCGATCCACCAGCCGAGTATCCCGGTCATCGCGAGCAGCAGCACGATCCCGATCGGGCTGTTGCGATTCGCGACGATCGCGAACTGCAGGCCGATCACGGCCGCGAGCATCACCAGCGAAGCGATGATCGGATGCTGCAGGATGATCCCGCCGGTCGCCATGCCGATGAAAGCACCGCCGATGGTCGGCACCATCGTGAGCGCGAGCAGAAGGTAGGTATTGCGCAGCACCTTCTGGGCCTCGCTGCTGATCCGGCGGCCCAGGACTACGGTGCCGGGGCTGCCTTCGTTCGTCCGAATCGGTTCGAGTTGCATCGTTTCCTCCAGTGGCTCCTGACTAAGACTAACAGACCGGGTCAAAGTTTCAACCGGTGTGCGGCTAAAATGCGGGCGCGCAAGGGCTTTTTCAAGTCCCGATGGGGAAAATCCCGGGCGCAGCGGAGAGTTGGCAGAGCGGTCTAATGCGGCGGTCTTGAAAACCGTTGATCCGCAAGGGTCCGGGGGTTCGAATCCCTCACTCTCCGCCAGTTCTCTGCTGCACGAGTTCCGCGGCGCGGTTCTTGCAGTTGCCTCCCTTGAGATGCTCCGCGCAATCCTGATCCTTCGAGGCGACACGTGAGCGCAACGCCGCCGCAACTTCCCGGGGGAAGCGCGCTGCCGCGTGGTCTCGCGCTCATCGCGACGGTAGCGGCGCTCTATCTCGCGCGCGACGTGCTGATCCCGGTGGCGGTGGCAGGTCTGCTGAGCTTCCTGCTTGCGCCTGCCGCGCGCCGGCTCGAGCACTTCGGCATCGGTCGGGGAATCGCGACGCTGCTCGTGGCGGTGTTCGCCTTCACGATCATCGGCGCGGTCGGATGGATCGTCACCACCCAGGCGGTATCCGTGGCGGCGAAGCTCCCCGAGTACCGGGTAAATATTACAAAGAAGATCCGCGCGCTGAAGGGCGGAGCGACACAGGGCGAACTGGGCAAGGCCGCCGAAGCCGTAAAGGAAATCCACAAGCAGGCCGTCCCTGCGGCGCCGCCGCTCGCGGTGACCGAAACGCCTGCATCGCCATTCGGTCAGCTTGCCGACCTGATCAAGCCGATCGCCAAGCCGGTGGGCGCGGCGCTCGCGGTGATCGTCTTCACGGTCCTGCTGCTCTTCAACCGCGAGAACCTGCGCGAGCGCCTGATCGCGCTGATGGGCGCAAGGCACATCAACGTGACGACGCAGGCGCTCGGCGAGGTTTCCGGGCGTGTCAGCCGCTACCTGCTGATGCAGCTTTTCGTCAACAGCTGTTTCGGCGTGCCGTTCGGGATCGCGCTGCATCTGATCGGCATGCCGAATGCGGCGCTGTGGGGCCTGCTGGCGATCGTGCTGCGCTTCATTCCCTATGCAGGGGCCTGGGTCGCTGCGGCGCTGCCCGCAGTGCTCGGATTCGCGATCTCGGATGACTGGTCGCTCGTCGCATGGACGCTCGGTGCGTTCCTCGCGCTCGAGCTTGCGCTCGTATACGCGCTCGAGCCCTGGCTGTATGGACGCAGCACCGGCCTTTCGGCGCTCGCGATCATGGCGGCAACGGTATTCTGGACCTGGCTGTGGGGACCGGTCGGGCTGCTTCTGGCGACGCCCCTCACCGTGTGCGTGGTCGTCGTCGGGCGCTACATCCCGCAGCTCGGCTTCCTCAACCTGATGCTCGGGGCTGAACCCGCGCTGCCGCCCGGCGCACGCCTGTATCAGCGCCTGCTATCGCTGCAGTTTCCCGAAGGCGCGCAGCTGGTCCGCGAATATCGCGACGCGCACGGCGAGCCTGCGCTGTACGAAGAGGTGCTGATTCCGGCGCTGCGACTCGTCGAGCGCGATCGGCAGGAAGGGGTGCTGACGCCCTCCAATGCGCGCTCCATCGTCGAGAGCGTGCAGCAATTGCTTGCAGAGAGCGAGGGCGAGTCGGCGCAAGCGCTGCCCGGGCGTTCGCCGACCGTGTGCATTGCGTCGGCGCGTGACGGCATCGATCACCTTGCGGCACAGATGCTGGCGCGGCTCCTTCCGGCAGAGGAATTTCCCGCGATCGCGCTTGCCCATTCCAACTTCGCCGCCGATACGCTGGCGGCGATCGAAAGCGAGCACTGCAAGACCGTGCTGATCTCGGCGCTGCAGCCGCCCGCCGCGAGCCATGCAGAGTCGCTTTGCCGGCGCCTGCGGCAACGCTTTCCGCGGCTGAAGATCCTGGTCGGGCTGTGGGCCGCCGACGGCGACGTCGCCAAGGTCGCGATCCGCCTCAAGGCCGCGGGTGCCGATGAAGTCGTCACCACGCTGCACGGCGCGGTGCAACGCGTGCGGGAGCATGCGCCGTTGTGCGTGGCAGAACCGTCGCGGGCAGCGGCGTGACTCGATGACCGTCGCCGCATAGCAACGCGCGGATACGGGTCGCTACAAGCGAAGGCGTTTACGCGTCCGCGCGTCCGGCGACGTTCGCCACCGCCACGCAGAGCTCGATCGGCTCGACCGGTTTCGACACGTGCATGCGGAATCCGGCGCGCAGCACCGTCGTGCGGTCCTCGGAGCGCGCGAACGCGGTCAGCGCGATGGCCGGGATCTCGCCGCCGAGGTGGGTTCGCATCGCGCGCAGCTGCCGGATGAGATCGAAGCCGTCGGCGTCGGGCATGCCGATATCGCACACGAGCACGTCGGGCCGCTCGCCCTCCGCCACGACGAGCGCTTCCTGCATGCCGTCCGCGGTGACTACGCGCGCGCCGCAATTTTCCAGGACGCGCTGGACCAGGTCACGTGCATCGGCCTGGTCGTCGACCGCGAGGACCACCAGCCCGGACAAGTCCGGAAACGGCAGCGGCGATGGATCCAGCGCCGCCGCGGTGGGATGCCCGCGCTCCTCTTCGCCGGTGGCGCGATGCGGCGCTGCCAGCGGAACGCTGAGCGTGAAGGTCGAGCCTTCGCCTTGCCCTGCGCTGGATGCGCGCAGCGTGCCGCCATGGAGCTCGGCCAGGTGCTTGGCAATCGTCAGCCCCAGGCCGAGTCCCGCGTGGCGTCGCGTAGTCGAGCCGTCCGCCTGCCGGAACCGCTCGAAGACGTGCGGCAGGAACTCTGGCGCGATCCCGATGCCGCTGTCTGCAACGCTGACCTCGATATGGAAGTTGATGCGCTTCAGCCCGACCTGCACCTTGCCGCCCTGCGGGGTGAACTTGATCGCGTTGGAAAGAAGATTCCACACGATCTGCTGCAGCCGGCTCGGATCGCCGGTGATCGGGTCCGCCTTGCGATCGAGCACCGTCTCCACGGCGAGGGCCTTCGCCTCGATGGCCGGGCGCAGCGTTTCCAGCGCCGCTTCGACGACGCTGTGCAGGTCGACCCGCTGCACGTCCAGCCGTATGCGACCCCCCATGATGCGCGACATGTCGAGGAGATCCTCGATCAGTCGCGCCTGCGCTCGGGCGTTGCGCTCGATCACGAGCAGCGCCTTCTGCAATTCCTCGGGCTCCATCCTGCGGCCGGCGATCACCTGCGACCAGCCGAGGATCGAGCTCAGCGGTGTGCGCAGCTCATGCGACAGCGTCGCCAGAAATTCGTCCTTCAGCGCGCTCATCCGCTCGGCCTCGCCGCGGGCCGCGCGCTCGCGCTCGAGGAGATGAGTGCGCTCTTCCAAAAGGCGCGCGTTGTCCTCCTGCACCTGCTTGAGCTGCGTAATGTCCTCGATCACGCCGATGAACTGGCGCGGCTGGCCCTCGGGATCCCTCAACAGGCCTACCGACGTGAGCGTCCATACCGTGCGGCCGTCCTTGCGCACGTAGCGCTTCTCGTACGAATAGTCGCGGATCTCGGCGCCGAGAAGCCGGGCGACTTGGGCGCGGGTGCTGGCGACGTCGTCCGCGTGCGTGATGTCGTACGCCGTTAGGGTGGTGAGCTCGCCCGCCGGGTAGCCGAGAATCTCGACGAATTTCGTGTTGGTCTCGGCGAGGCGGCCGTCGAGATCGGAGATCGCGATGCCCACCGCCGCCTGCTCGAAGATCGCGCGAAAGCGCTGCTCGCTTTCGCGCAGCGCCTCCCGTGCTTCCTTGAGCTTTTCGTCCGCGCGCTGGCGTGCCGCGAGAATGCTCTGCGCGGTCTGCAGCGCGACCGAGCGAAGCTGCTCGTCTTCGCCGTGTTGGTCCACGCTGCTCATCCGCCGAGCTCGCGGTCCGCGAGCTTCGTCCCGTCCACACGGGCGCGGATCTTCGCGAACGCGGTCTCCCGTGTGGTCGACGTGTCGTCGCAGAACGGGGAGAAGCCGCAGTCGTCGGTCGTGCCGAGCTGTTCCACCGGAATGTACTCGGCCGCCTCGAGAATCCGATCGCGGACCTCGGCGGCCGTCTCGATGCGCGGGTCGATCGGGGCGACGACGCCGGCGAATACGCGCTGACCGGCCTTGAGATACTGCCGGATCGTCTTCAGCGTGCGTCGGCGATCCTGCTCGCCTGCGAGCGCCACGTAAAAGTTGCCGACGTTGAGCTCGAACAGGCTCGGCAGCAGCTGCGCGTAGTCGACGTCGGCGCTGTGCGTCGAGTCGCAGTCTCCTCCTGGGCAGGTGTGCACGCCCATGCGTGCGCGCTCGGCTGCGGAGAAGCGCGACAGCGCCAGATTGTTGAGCTCGATGAACGAGTGCAGCAGCCTGGCGCTGGGGTCGATCTTCATCGCCAGCCGGCCCTCGGTAAAGTCGATCTGCACGCTGTGCGCCCCGCGCTGCAGGCAGCGGCGAATTTCCGTCTCGTGCTCCCGGATCAGGTCCTCGATGAACTCGTCGCGGGAGTATCCCGGCAGACCGTCGGCCGGATACATCAGGCTCAACGCCGACGGCGAGATCACCGCCTGCTTGATCGGCAGCGTGGTATGCCGCAGCGCTTCCGCGAGAAACGCGTCTGCATAGCGCTTGTAGCGGAAAGGCCCGTGCGTGAGCCGTGGCATGCGCCGCGTGTGCCCGGCCGCGAACGGGATGAGAAAGCCGTCCGGCGCCGTGTTGGCGAGCCCCTGGACCGGGTAGTCCCAGAAGTTGTGATACTTGCGCTGCTCTCCGTCGGTGATCACCGGCGAGCCGGTCGCTTCGAAACTGTGCACCGTGTCGCGCACGGCGCGCTGGAACAGCTCCGCCGTGCTCGGGTGATCCGGTCCCTGCTGTGCGACTGCCTGGATCAGCCAGGGCGGGCGCGGGATGCTGCCGATCGGCTCGGTGGGCAGATTCATTTCGTTCAGTGCGAAACGTCGGCGACGGCGCGCAACAGCTGGTCGAGATCGAATGGCTTCGGCAACAGCACGTGCGCGCCGGCCTCGCGCGCAGTGGAGAGGTACCGGCCCCCTTTGACCTCGCTTCCACCGGCGCCGGACATCGCAACGATCCTGACCGCCGGGTACTCGTCGCGCAGGCGCGCAATCGTTTCCAATCCGTCCTGATTGGGCATGAAAATGTCGGTGATCACCACGTCGGCAGGCCGCGCCCGCTGCGAGCGCAGGCCGGCCACTCCGTCGGGGGCGAGTTCCACGGAGTAGCCTGCACCTTCCAGAATGAATTGAATCAGGTCCCGCACATCCTGGTTGTCGTCGATCACGAGGACGCGAACCATGGCGCGAGCGATGGTAGGCGACTGTGACAGAGGTCGCTATCGCGCAATGGCGACCATGCGTCGCCGGATCGCTACAGCGGGGGCCGACAAGGCACGTGCATTGCTTCAGTACTGTCCACTGAAGCCTGTTAGGAGAAGGACATGCGAAACCGAGGAGCATTGTGTGCGATCAGCCTGCTGGCGGCCGTTCTCGGCGCCACGCCGAGCGTGACCCTCGGGCAGGGCGAGGGCGAGAAGCGCGGCTCGATCCCGGTAGGCACGAGCCAGGATGGCAGCGGACCGAGCGATGGGGCGCTGATTGGCGGCACCCTCAAGCCCGAGATGGGCAAGAGCAAGGAACCGCTGCGCGACGTCAATCGCTGCAAGGAACTGACCGGCGCGCTGCGCGAGGAGTGCCTGCTCGACTTGGGCGCCACCGCGGCCGGCGCGGCCGACAGCGCGCCCACGCTCGAGCCGGCGAACACGCTCTACGCCGATCCGCGTCGTCGGCGGAGGTAATCAGCAGCAGCCGGGCAGCAGTACAGCAGCGCCAGAACCCCAGTTCCCTTCCGGTACACTGCGCGGTCCTCGGGATCGCAATGGCGCTCATCGTCCAGAAATACGGCGGCACGTCGGTCGGCTCGGTCGCGCGCATCCGCAATGTCGCGAAGCGCATCGCCAAGTGGAAGGCGGCAGGGCACGATCTGGTCGTCGTTCCGTCCGCAATGGCGGGAGAGACGAACCGCCTGCTCGCGCTCGCGAAGGAGATCCAGCCGCACCCCGATCCGCGCGAGCTGGACGTCGTAGCCTCCACCGGCGAGCAGGTCACGATCGGGCTGCTCGCCATGGCGCTGCTCGAGCTGGGCGTGCCATCGCGCAGCTACGCCGGGTGGCAGGTGAAGGTGCTGACCGATGCAGCCTTCACGCAGGCGCGCATCGTCTCGATCGACGAAGAGCGGGTACGCAAGGACCTCAAGCAAGGGCGCGTGGCGGTGATCGCCGGCTTCCAGGGCGTCGATCGCGCCGGCAACATCACCACGCTGGGCCGCGGCGGCTCGGACACTTCGGCGGTTGCGCTGGCTGCGGCATTCAAGGCCGACGAGTGCCAGATCTTCACCGACGTGGACGGCGTCTACACGGCCGATCCGCGGATCGTTCCGGAGGCGCGGCGCCTGAGGACGATCACTTTCGAGGAAATGCTCGAGATGGCGGGCGCGGGCTCGAAGATCCTGCAGATCCGCTCGGTCGAGTTCGCCGGCAAGTACAAGGTGCCGACGCGCGTGCTTTCGAGTCTCACCGATCCGCTGATTCCGGTCGGCCAGGAAGGCCAATCCGGCACCCTGGTCACGTTCGAGGAAGATCCCCATATGGCAATGGAAAAAGCACTGGTGTCCGGGGTCGCAGCGCAGCGCGACGAGGCGAAAGTGACGGTGCGCAGCGTGCCCGACCGGCCGGGCATTGCGTACGCGATCCTCGGCCCGATCGCCGATGCGGGCATCAACGTCGACGTGATCGTGCAGAACGTCGGCCAGGACGGCATGACGGACCTGTCGTTCACCGTGGCGCGGAGCGACTTGCCTCGCACGTTGAAGCTGCTCAAGGACCAGGTGCAGCCGCACATCAAGTGCCGCGAAGTCTCCGGCGAAGACCGGATCGCCAAGGTATCGATCGTCGGCATGGGCATGCGCTCGCACGCCGGGATCGCGGCGCGCATGTTCCGCACGCTGGCCGAGGAGGGGATCAATATCCAGATGATCTCCACCTCGGAGATCAAGCTCACGGTCGTGATCGACGAGAAGTACACCGAGCTCGCGGTGCGCATCCTGCACAGGGCTTTCGACCTCGACCAGGAGTAAAATTCGTCCGATTGCAGCATCCGGATCCGGAGAGATGCCCGAGTGGCCGAAGGGGGCGCCCTGCTAAGGCGTTATACGGACAAAATCCGTATCGAGGGTTCGAATCCCTCTCTCTCCGCCAGCGATCCACGGTGCGTAAGGGGGTAAGTTTGCAGCCATCCGTGCCGTCCGTCGTAGCATGGTCGTGCGCGCTCGCAGCGCTCGCCGCGGCGCCAGCTTTTGCGCAATTCCCCGAGCGCGCGGTGACCCTCGTCGTGCCGTTCGCGGCCGGCGACGAGACCGACACGAGCGCGCGAGTGATCGCGACCAAGCTGACTGAACGCTGGGGGCGGGCCGTTCTCGTAGAGAACAAGCCCGGAGACGGCGGAGTCGCCGCGGCCGAATTCGTCGCCAAGTCGGAGCCGGACGGCCACGCGCTGCTGATCGGCAACCTGCGCACTCAAGCGATCAACGGCTTGATGAAGCGCACGCTCCCGTACGATCCGGATCGGGCGTTCGCGCCCGTCTCGGAGATCGCAGCCGTGCCGCTGGTCCTGGTCGTCCACCCCTCGATCAAGGCACAGACGCCGCGCGACCTGGTCGCCCTCGCAAACCCGAAATCGGCGCCGCTCAAATACGCCAGCTCCGGCAACGGCAGCCTGATGCACCTGGCCGCAGCGCTGTTCGAGAGCGTGGCGCGCGTGCAATTCGCGCATGCACCGCATAAAGGCGAGGCCGCGGCGATTTCGGAGCTGGTCGCCGGGCGCGTGGATGTGGCATTTGCGCCGCTGCCGAAGGTGCTCGGCCACATCAACGCCGGCAAGCTGAGGCCGCTCGCCGTCACGAGCGCACAGCGCTCGCCCGCGTTGCCCAAGCTGCAAACCATCGCCGAGAGCGGGTTTCCCGGCTACCTGGTTGCCGCCTGGGTCGGAATCTTTGCGCCGGCCGGTACGCCGGCTGCCACCATCGACCAGATTGCGAAAGCCGTCCAGCGGGCGGTCACGTCCGCCGACGTGCGCCAGAAGCTCGACCAGCAGGGCGCCGTCGCCATCGGCGGCACCCCGGCGCAGTTCAAGTCAGTCATCGAACGCGACCGGCAGCGCTACGCGCGGGTCATCCAGGAGAGGGGCATCACGCTAGACTAGGCAAATGGCTCAGTCCGATTTGCGGCGCGACGTACCGCTGCTCGACGAATCCGACGGGCTGTTTCGCCTGATTGCGGAAACGATTCCGCAGATCGTCTGGGCCACGCGCGCCGACGGAACCGACGATTTCCACAATGCGCGCGCACTGGAATATTACGGCGTCGATGCCGGGCGTCTCGCGGGCACGGGGTGGCAGGCGATGGTGCATCCGGACGACCTCGGTCCATGCAAGGTGGCCTGGGCCGGGGCGGTAGCGGCCGGGGAACCGTTCTCGATCGAATACCGTCTGCGGCGCAAGGACGGCGCGTGGCGCTGGCATCTCGCAAAGGCGCTGCCGCTGCGCGATCGCCAGGGTCGAATCATCCGGTGGTTCGGCACCGCGACCGACATCGACGATCAGAAACGCGCCGCGGAGCAGCTCGAGGCGCGGATCCGCAATCGCACCGAAGCGTTGCGCGAGAGCGAGCAGCGCTATCGCCAGCTGATTGAGGTGGCGCCCGACGCGATCTTCGTGCATTCGGAGGGGCGCGTCGTACTCGCCAACCCGGCGATGGTGCAGCTGTTCGGCGCCGAGAGCGCCGCGCAGCTCATCGGGCGCGAAGTGCTGGACCTGATCGGGTCCGGCTCGCGGGAACTGGTGCGCGAGCGAATCCGCCGCCTGTACGAAACGCCGCAGTCCGTGCCGCTCACGGAGCTCGAGTACATCCGGGTCGATGGCACGCTGTTCAGCGCCGAAGCGACCGCGGTGTCCTTCAGCTACGCCGGACGCCCCGCGGCCCAGGTCGTGGCGCGCGACATCACCAGCCGCAAGGCCGCCGAGCGCGCATTGCGCGAGAGCGAGCAGCGCTTCCGCGCGCTCACGGAGCTGTCCTCCGACTGGTACTGGGAGCAAGACGTAGAGCTTCGGTTCGTGGGTACGGCCGGCCGTAGCGCGCTCAGGGCCGGGATCAGCGAAGCCGATCACATCGCCAAGCGCCGCTGGGAGCTGCCTGGTACCGAGATTCTCGGGCAGAGCTGGGACGAGCACCGGGCGGTGCTTGCGGCCCGGCGTGCGTTTCAGGACCTGGTGCTCAAGCGCACCGCGGCCGACGGCTCCGTCCACTATGTCAGCGTCTCGGGAGAGCCGCGCTTCGACGCGGCCGGAGCCTTTGCCGGCTATCACGGCGTCGCCAAGGACGTCACGGCGCGCTACCAGGCGGAAGCCGCGGTGCGCGAGGCGGAGTCCCGGCTGCGGCTCACGCTCGATGCGGCGCCCGCGGCAATCTACTTCTACGACCGCGCAGAGCGGATCGTCACAGTCAATCAGGGCTATGCGGACCTGATGGAGAAGCCGTTTCACGAGATCGTCGGGCGCAGCATCCGCGAAGCCGCCGGCGAAGCCGCGTATGCGCTTGCCAAACCGTACATCGATCGGGCGCTGGCGGGCGAGACCACCGCCTATGAGAGGCGGCGCACGCGCAAGGATGGCCGCGCGCGCGACCTGCGGATCCAGAACGTGCCGTACACGAACGAGTCCGGCCGCGTGACCGGCGCCTGCGCGCTGATCATCGACATCACCGATCTCAAGGAAACGCAGCGCGCGCTGCAGGTGAGCGAAGCGCGCTTCCGCGGCCTGGCCGACCTGTGGGCGGATTGGTACTGGGAGCAGGACGAGCAGCTGCGCTTTACGTATCTGTCGCCGGACTTCGAGCGGATTACGGGCTTGTCGACCGTATCCCCGCTGGGCAGGACACGCTGGGAGATACCCTCTATCGGCGTCACCGAAGAAGAATGGATAAAGCACCGCGCGCTCGTCGACGCCCGCCAGCCGTTCAACGGATTCGAAATGCGACGGGTGAACGACCGGGGCGAGACGATGTGGCTGTCGGCGAGCGGCGTTCCGGTCTATGACGACAACGGGCGCTTTCGCGGCTACCACGGCATTGGGCGCGATATCACGGAGCGAAAGCGCGCGGAGGCCGCGCTGCGGGAATCCGAGGAGCGCTTTCGCTCGCTCACGACGCTGTCATCCGATTTCTACTGGGAGACGGATCTCGAGCACCGGTTCACCTTGCTCGAGTACGGCACCAAGCATCAGCCGCTGTATCCCCACGGCAGCCTGATCGGCAAGACGCGCTGGGAGATCCCCTGGGCTGCGCCGGACGAGCACGGCTGGCGCAGGCATCGCGCGCTGCTCCAGGCGCACCTGCCGTTCCGCGATTTCGAATTCGCGCGCTCGCGGCAGGATGGCGCGATGTTCTACTACTCGGTGAGCGGCGAGCCGATGTTCGACGCGGCCGGCACGTTCACCGGCTATCGCGGCGTCGGGCGCGAGATCGGCGACCAGAAGCGAGCCGAGCAGGCGCTGCGCGAATCCTCCGAGAAATACGAAGGGCTGGTGAGCTCGATCGACGGCATCGTATGGGAGGCCGATCCGGCGACTTTCACATTCCATTTTGTCAGCGACCAGGCGGAACGCCTGCTCGGTTACCCGTCGCGCCAGTGGCTAGAGCCGAATTTCTGGCGTGACCACACGCACCCGGACGATGTCGGCTGGGCCAGCGAGTATTGCGCGCGCGCCACCGCGGAGAAGCGCAATCACGAGTTCGAGTACCGCATGATCGCGGCGGACGGCCGCACCGTCTGGCTGCGTGACCTGGTGGCGGTGGTGCTCGAGGATGGCGTGGTAGTGAAGCTGCGCGGCATCATGGTGGACGTCACGGACCGCCGCCGCGCCGAGCTGGCGCTGCGGAAATCCGAGGAACGCTTCCGCGCGCTGACCGCGCTGTCCTCGGATTTCTACTGGGAGACCGATCGCGAGCATCGCTTCGTGATGATGGAGTACGGCAAGTCGTTTCGCGGGCCGATGCCGAGCACCGAATACGCGGGAAGGATCCGCTGGGAAATTCCATCGGTCGCGCCCAACGAAGAGGGGTGGCGGGCCTACCGCGAGACGGTGGATGCGCGCCGCCCGCTGCGCGGTTTCGGGTTCGCGCGCCGCGTGCCGGGCGGTGAGGTCCGTCATTACGAGATCGACGGCGATCCGCTATCCGACCCGAGTGGCGCGTTTGTGGGCTACCGGGGCGTGGGACGCGACGTGACCGAGCGCCTGCGCGCCGAACGCGCGCTGCGCGACAGCGAGCGGCGCGTGCGCGCGCTGTTGCGGCGCCTCACCGCAACCCAGGAGGCCGAACGCCGCCGCATTGCCGCCGACCTGCACGATTTTGTCGGTCAGAATCTGACCGCGCTCGGGATCGGGCTGGAGACGCTCCGGGGCGCCACGCCCCCGGGCGCAGAGGGCCGGCACGCCTCGACATTCGACGAGCTGCGCAATCTGCTCAAGGACACGATGGACACCGTGCGGCAGACGATGGCCGACCTGCGGCCGCCGCTGCTCGATGACTACGGCCTGCTGGCGGCTCTCGAATCGCACGGCCGCCAATTCTCGCTGCGAACGGGCCTCGCGGTAGCGGTCCAGGGCCAGCGCATCGGCGCGCGTCCCGCGCCGAACGTGGAGCTGGCGCTGTTCCGCATCGCGCAGGAAGCGCTCGCCAATGCGGTAAAGCACGCCGGCGCGTCGCGGGCGGCGGTTGCGCTGTCCTGCAAAGGCGGCTTTCTGCGCCTGTCGATCGAGGACGATGGCAGCGGATTCGCGCAAGCGTCCGGCGCCCGCGCAGCGCTGCAGGGCGGCTGGGGGTTGCCGATGATGCGCGAGAGAGCGGAGGAGGCCGGCGGAACCCTGCGCATCGAGTTCCCGGCCAAGGGTACGCGAGTGGTGGCCGAGGTGCCGCATGTCGATTCGAATCATCCTGGTTGACGATCACGCGGTCGTCCGCGAAGGCATCGCCCGGCTGCTGGAGGGCCAGCCGGACATGCGCGTCGTCGGCACGTTCGGCGCCGGACGTGACGCGATCCGCTATGTCGAGAGCGCAGAGGCCGACGTTGCCGTGCTCGACGTCGCCATGCCCGATCTCAACGGGATCGAATTGGCGCGATACCTGCAGGATGCGGCGCCCGCAACGCGCATCGTCATGCTTTCGATGCACGCCGATGTCGAGTACGTTCACCGGGCATTGCTCGCGGGCGCGCAGGGATATGTGCTCAAAGACTCGGCAGGCCGCGTATTGATCGAAGCGGTGCGCGCGGTGCACGGCGGCCGACGCTACATCTGCGAACAGATCGGAGCGCAGGCGCTCGAGCAGTATTTTCGCGAACGCGGTATCAGCGATCCGCTCGCTCGCCTGAGCGCGCGCGAGCGCGAGGTGCTGCAGCATACGGTCGAAGGAAAGACGATCGTGGAAACCGCCGACAGGCTGCAGCTCTCGCCGAAAAGCGTCGAGACCTATCGCAGCCGCCTGATGTCGAAGCTCGAAATCGAAGATATTCCGGCGCTCGTCAAATTCGCGATCCGCTACGGCATCACCAGCGTCAATTAAAGCAACCTGAAACACAGGCCTGTCGCCATTTCCCGACGACAGCGTAGCGAAACAGCGAATACGCGTTGCAGTATCACGACGCGTCAAGCTTTCCTGACAGACAAGTTCCGTTGTATCGCATAACTTCATTTACGAAAACCGCGGTAAAAACGAAAGGATGCAGGGCATAGGCGACAGCGTCGCACGCGCACGACGGAAATTGCTGCAGCGAGGTGGAAAAGTTCACTGACGGCGCCTCGCAACAAAATAGAAAATAGCGCATCACGGTTGATCGCAGGGGAGGGGCCGAAGGAGTCCAACGATGCGTCGTGGTCGAGCGAGCGTGTCATGACAGTGGGACAGGCGATCCGCGTCCTGCTGGCGGAAGACGTGCCGACCGACGCCGAGTTGGCGGTGCGCGAGCTGAAGCGCGCCGGCATGCGAGTCACGTGGCGCGTCGCCGACACGGAGGAAACGTTCCGCAACGCGCTGGCCGAGTTCGGCCCCCACGTCATCCTGTCGGATTTCTCGATGCCGCAGTTCGACGGCATGGCGGCACTGCACTTGGCGCGCGAGCTCGCGCCCGACATACCGTTCCTGTTCGTTTCCGGCACGCTCGGCGAAGACTACGCGATCCGCGCGCTGAAGAACGGCGCGACCGACTACGTGCTCAAGACGAATCTGATCCGCCTGCCCGCGGCAGTCGAGCGCGCGCTGAGCGATTCCAGGGAACGGAACTCGCGCAGGGAGATGCAGGCGGGCCTGGACGATCTGCGCGAGCGCATGCGCGCGATCTTCGAGACGCTGCCGGACGCAATCTGGTCGATTGCGCTTCCCGACGAGCGGCTGATCTATATGAGTCCGGCAGCGCGCAACGTGCTCGGCCATACGCCCGAGGAATTCGCTGCGGACGTGAGCCTGGGACGGCGGATCGTGCATCCGCAGGACCGGGCGCGCGCGGACGAGGCATGGGCGGGCCTGCACGAGGGCAAGCGATACGAAATCGAGTACCGGATCATCCTGCCCGATGGCAGCGCACGCTGGATCCAGGAGCGCGCCAACCGGGTGTGCGGCGCAGATGGCATTGCGATGCGCCTGGACGGGATTGCGCGCGACATCACCGAGCAGGTCGCGCAACGCGAACGATTGGCGCGGCTCGGCCGGATTCGCGAGCTGCTGGGCGCGACCAACGCCGCGATCGTGCGTCTGCGCGACCGCAGCGAGCTGTTCGCGGAGCTGTGCCGCATCGCAGTCGATATCGGCGGCTTTCTCGGCGGGCGCGTAGTCGACTTCGAGCCTGGCAGCGGTCGCCTGCGGATCGCAGTGGAGACCCGAGGCTGGGATCCGCTCGGCGATGTGGTCGCCGCATATAACGCCGATCCGCAACACGCGCAGAGCCTGCTTGCCGAGGCGCTGCGCAGCGGCCAGCCGGTCGTGTCGAACGACCTGGCGTCGGATCCGCGCGTCAGTGTGCGCGACGGGCAGCGTCCAGAGGCGGTGCGCTCGGTCGGGCACTTCCCGCTGCTGGTCGACAAGCGCGTCGAAGGTGCGCTGATCGTCGTGGCCTCCGAGCGCAATGTGTTCGACGAGGCGGAAGTCCGGTTGCTTGCCGAGCTGGCGAGCAATCTTTCGCTCGCGCTCGAGCGCGGCCAGCAGCAGCAGAGGATCGATTACCTCGCCTATTACGACTCGCTGACGGGCCTGCCGAACCGCAAGCTGTTCTACGAGCGCCTCGACCAGGCGCTGGTCGGCGCGCGCGACACCGGCAGGAAGCTGGCGCTGGTCGTGTTCGACGTCGAGCGGTTCAAGACGATCAACGAGACGTTCAGCATGGCCGCCGGAGACCGCGTGCTGCAGGATTTCGCCCAGCGCCTGACCGCGCTGTCGCGCGAGCGCTTCGGAGTGGGGCGCCTGGGAGCCAATGAATTCGCGCTGTTGCTGCCGAAAGTCGGCGATTCCGAGGAAATCGGCCGGTTGCTGAACCTGGAGGCCGAGACGCTGCTCGACACGATCATCCCGTTCGATGGTCGCGAGCTGCGAGTCGCGGCGCGGGCCGGCGTGGCGATCTGCCCGGAAGACGGCACGGATGCGAACACGCTGCTGCGCAATGCCGAGGCGGCCCTCAAGAAGGCGAAGGCGGGCGCGGAACGTTACGTGTTCTACGCGCCGTCGCTGAACGCGCGCGTGGCCGAGCGGCTCGAGCTCGAGTCCAAGCTGCGGCGCGCCGTGGAGCGGCTCGAATTCACGCTGCATTTCCAGCCCAAGGTGCAGTTGAGCGACCGCCGCATCACCGGCGTCGAAGCGCTGCTGCGCTGGCCGGGCGCGCCGAAGGAAATGGCTTCACCGGCGCGATTCGTGCCCGTGCTCGAGGAGACCGGTCTGATCACCCGGCTCGGCGCGTGGCTGATGCGCGAGGCGGTCACCACGTACCTCGACTGGCGCGCGAAGGGCCTGCCCGCGCCGCGGATCGCGGTGAACGTGTCCGCCCATCAGTTGCGCAGCCGGGATTTCGTCGCCGAGGTTCGCGACGCGATCGCGGGCTGCGGAGACGATTGCGGTCTCGACCTCGAGATCACCGAGACGGTGCTGATGGAGAGCATCGAGGAGAGCCGCGACAAGCTGCAACAGGTGCGCGAGCTCGGCGTGCATATCGCGCTCGATGACTTCGGCACCGGATACTCTTCGCTCGGCTACCTGAGCAGGCTGCCGATCGATACGCTCAAGATCGACCGCGTGTTCGTGCACGGCATGAATGAAAAAGCGGACGACGCGAGTATCGTCGCGGCGATGATTTCCCTCGGCAAGGCGCTCAACCTGACGATCGTCGCCGAGGGCGTGGAGACCGAGGAGCAGGCGCGGCTGCTGAAGTTGCTGCGCTGCCACCAGATGCAGGGATACCTGTTCAGCAAGCCGATTCCAAAGGAACAGCTCGAGGACCTGCTCGCGCCTGCAATGGCGTGAGGATCGTCGCGCTCGGCGAGCGCGCTCGCGGCGCGCTCGAGCGCAACGGCCGGACTGCGCAGCCGCTCGCGGCCTTTCCCGATTCTCCATGGTACGAGGCGGGAGATGAAATCGTCTGGATCGGCGCGCGGCTGCCGGCTCTGCATCCCCGGGCAGTCCTGACTGCCGTTGCACCGCCACGCGGGCGGTCGCTGCACTTCGACTCGATCCCGGTTTCCGCGTGGTCGGCGCGCCTTCCGCTGCTCGATGCGAGCGGTGTCACGCGGGTCGCCGCGGGCGCAAAACGAATGCAGCGTTCCGTGGTCGCCGCACAGGCGCCGCAGGGCTTCGGAACGCTGCTGCAGCGACGGTTGCCGCAATTTCCGCTCGATCGGGCGATGCCGTGCGTCCGTGCGCTGGGCAGGGCGTTCGCGCGCGACGACCCGGACGCCGCGTTCGCCGCCGCGCGGCCGCTGCTCGGACTGGGCGCGGGCCTCACGCCTTCGGGAGACGATCTGGTCGGCGGCGCGCTCTTCGCCAAGCGGTTGCTGAACCGCAAGGAAGCGCGCTGGACGAAGCTGGGCAAGGACTTGTCGCGTGAGATCGGGTCGCGCAGTCATCTCGTAAGCGCCGCGCTGTTTTCCGACCTCGCAGCCGGGCGCAGCTTCGCGCCGCTGCACGAGATCGCGAGCGCGCTCTCGACGGGTGCTGACGAGGCCGCGCTTTCGGCTGCGCGCGCGCTGGTCGCCATCGGGCATTCCTCCGGCTGGGACATGCTGGCCGGGTTCCTGATCGGAATCCGCAAGACGGGCTGACGAGCGGAACTTCGGGTGACTTTTCCTTTCCTATCTGTGACATGGAATACGAACGGGTGCAGCCCAGGCTGCCGAGGGGGACGCTCGGAGGATGGATCGTTGCGGTAGCCCTTGCCGCATCGCTCACGCCGATCGCCCCTGCCGATGCCGGATCGAAGGCACGTCCGGCGCGGACGTCCGCTCCGTCCCTCAGCCTCGATGCGGTCAACGACCCGACGCTCACGGCAGCGGTCGGACCTAATTCGCGGGGCGCCGCAGTCTTGCGCGCGCAAGTGCTGTTGGACCGTGCGCGTTTCTCGCCCGGGGAAATCGACGCTGCGTTCGGCTCGAACCTGCGAAAGGCGATCGCCGCGTTCCAGCGCGCGAATGGGCTGGACGCCACCGGCACGATCGACGAGCCGACCTGGAGCGCGCTCAATCGCGACAGTGCGCCGGCGCTGACGCAGTACCGGATCGTCGATAAGGATGTCGCGGGTCCATTCGTCGCCATTCCCACGGACATGATGGAGAAGGCGAAACTGCCTGCGATGGGGTTTGCGTCGCCGGCCGAGGCGCTGGGCGAAAAATTTCACGCCAGCCCGAAATTGCTGCAGCAACTGAACCCCGGCAAGGATCTGGGACGGGCGGGCGTGGAGATCATCGTGCCGAACGTCGAATCTCCCGCGGCGCTGCCCAAGGCCGCGAAAGTGATCGTCGACAAATCCGAGTCTGCGATCACGCTGCTCGATTCGTCGGGCAACCCATTTGCGCACTTTCCTGCGACGATCGGTAGCGAGCATGACCCCCTGCCGCTCGGCAGCTGGAAAATACAGGGCGTTGCCAGGAATCCGGTGTTTCACTACAACCCGCAACTGTTCTGGGACGCGAACCCCAAGCACGGCAAGGCGAAAATCCCGCCCGGGCCGAACAATCCGGTCGGCGTGGTATGGATCGACCTGTCGAAGCCGCATTACGGTATTCACGGCACGCCGGAGCCGTCCAAGATCGGCAAGACGCAATCGCATGGCTGTATTCGCGTGACGAACTGGGACGCGGAGGCGCTTGCGCAGGCCGTTTCCCCCGGGGTGGTAGCCATCCTGCAGGACCGAGGGAGCGGCACGCGATGAAGCGTGGCCTCCAGCATGCCTGTGGAGCGCTTTGCGGCGCGGTCTTGCTGCTTGCGCTGCAGACGCTGCCCGTCGACGCCCAGGCCCCCGCGGCAGCCCCGATTCCTGCTCAGCCGCAGCCCGGGCCGCTGCTGATTCCGGTCGCCGGCGTCACTGCCAGCCAGCTATTCGACACGTTCAATCAGAGCCGCGGCACTGGCCGGCCTCACGAGGCAATCGATATCCCGGCGCCAAGGGGAACGCCGGTCGTCGCGGTCGATGACGGCAGGATCGTAAAGCTGTTCAACAGCAAGCCCGGCGGATTGACGGTGTACCAGTTCGACCCCGCGCAAAGGCTCGCCTACTACTACGCGCACTTGGATCGCTATGCGCCCGGTCTGGCAGAGAAACAGGAGTTGAAGCGCGGCGAGCTGGTGGGCTATGTCGGCAGCACCGGCAACGCGGATCCGGCCGCGCCGCATTTGCATTTTGCCATCTTCGCTCTTGGACCCGAGAAGCGCTGGTGGCAGGGGACCGCGATCAATCCGTACCCGTTCTTTTCTGGCCGCTAGCGGTCCGCCGGCGCCTACCAGGCGCGCACGCGCCCGATGTCGACGTGCACGAACCGATCGAGCGGATAGAAGCCCACGCCGCCCCCGCGCAGCGATAGCGCTGCATTGCGGAGCGCCTGCAGATCGCGGCCGGGAATGCGGATGTCGATCGCTTTTCCGTCCATGTGCAGGCTGCGCCGCGACACGTCGTCGGATCGATCGGCGAGCGTCCGATTGGTCGACGGCGAGCGATAGCCCGAAATCACGTGCAGCGTGTCATTGCTGCCTGTAAGCGACGTGATCCGCTCGAGCAGAGACAGCAGCTGCGGGTCGATCGGCAACACCGCGTTGGTGCGGTGATCGCGCAGCAGCCGGCTGATGTCCGCCAGCGCACCGGGTACATACGCCCCATCCGCCCAGAACACCCGATTCAGCGCCTCGCCGGTATGCGTGTGATAGAAGCGCAGGCTCTTGTCGGCGCGCTGGGCAGGCGCGGCATGCGCGATCGCCGGCAGGAAACAGCCGGCGCCCATCAGCGCGGCACTTTTCAGGAAACGGCGGCGAGCGATCATATCGATGTAACGCGGCACGGGCGCGACAGTGTACGCAAATCGCCCGATGGTGGGCCGCTTTTTTGCGCTACCGGCTCGGCGGCTCGTCTTCCTTTTCGGGCTTGTCGGACTTCATCACGTCGCCCGCTTCCAGCGCGTCGCGCTCGACGGCGTCGTCGGTTCCGGCGGGGACCAGGTTCGCCGACGGGGCATCCTGCAGCGCGTTGGGCAGCCACATCGCGATCTGCGGGAACGCGAGCACCAGCGCTACCGCGATCACCTGGATCCACATGAAGTCGTACATCCCGCGGAAAATCGTGCTGATGCTCCATTCCTTGACCACCTGCTTCAGGTAGTACGCGGCCATCGCCACCGGCGGCGACAGGAACGCGGTCTGCAGGACGACCGCGGAAATCGTGCCGAAAAACACCATGTCGTAGCCGAGCTTGTCTACGACCGGCGCCAGCATCGGCATGAAGATGAGCACGATCGCCGGCCATTCGAACGGCCAGCCGAGCAGGAAGATCAGCGCCAGCACGAGCGCCATCGTCCCCCAGGCCGGCAGTGGAATCGCGAGCAGCGCGTTGGTGATCCAGGTGGCAGTGCCGAAGCGGGCGAACACCGCGCCGAAGATGTTCGAGGTCACCGCGAGGAAGAGCACCATGCTGGTGCTCGTCAGCGTGCTCTGGCAGGCCGACATCAGGCCCTTCCAAGTGAAGCGGCCATAGGTGATCACCATCAGCATCGCGCCGAACGCGCCCATCGCGGCCGCTTCGGTCGACGTGGTGAGCCCGGCGATGATGGCGCCCAGCGTGGCGATGGTGAGCACCGTGATTGGAACCATGCCGACGACGCACTCCCACAGCACCGGCCAGATCGATTTGGGACGGTCCTCGACCGGCACCGGCGGCCCGAGCTTCGGGTTGAGGAAGCTGCGGCCCATCGTATAGAGGATGTACATCCCCGCCAGCATGAAGCCTGGACCGCAGGCCGCCTCGTAGAGCTTCGCCACCGAGACGCCGAGCACCGGCCCCATGACGACCAGCATCACCGAAGGCGGGATCAGGATCCCGAGCGTGCCCCCGGCGGCGATCGCGCCCGCCGACATCCGCACGTCGTAGCCCGACTTGATCATCATCGGCCCCGCCATGATGCCGAGCAGGACTACGGTCGCGCCGACGGTCCCGGCGGCGATGCCGAACAGCGTGGCGGTCAGCAGCACCACCAGGTACAGCGAGCCGCGGACCGGCGCGAACAAGTCGCGAAAGGCGATGAACAATCGCTCGAGCAGCCCCGCCTGGTCGCAGATGTAGCCCATCAGGATGAACATCGGCACGGCGACGAACTCGTCCTGCTTCATCATGCCGATCGTCTGCAGGTAGGCGAGGTCGAACACGCGATCGCCCATCCCCATGAAGCCGAAGATCAGCGCGAGGAAGAGCAGCGTCAGCGAGATCGGGATGCCGATGAAGATCGCCCCGAGCATCACCACCAGCATGACCGCGCCGAGCGCTTCCAGCCCGGTCATACCTCTACCTTCTCGCGATGCTCGAACTCCCGGTCGAAGCGGATCTGGTACCCGCACTTCAGCGATTCCGACACGCCCTGCACCATGAAGAGCAGCGCGGCGAGCGGCACCGAGGCGCGAAACGGCCACAGGATCGGGCGCCACGGCGATTGCTCGGACGTCTCGCCGATCGAGAAGGAGTACCACGCGTCATCCACGCTGATGACGAGGAAGGTGATCATCACCGGGAAGAACAGCAGCAGATACGCGCCGAGGTCGATCGCGCCTTTCTTGCGCTCGGAATACTTGTCCCACAGCATGTCGGTGCGCACGTGGGCGCCTTTCAGCATCGCGTAGCCGCAGCCGAGCATGAACGCCGAGCCGTTGGCGATATAGCTCGTGTCCATGACCCAGATCGTCGGCGCGTCGAGCAGGTAGCGCGAGAAGCACTCGTAGCTGATCGAGAAGACCAGGAACAGCATCGCAAGAGCGATCAGCTTCCCGGTCGCGTCGGTAAAGCGGTCGATGCTGCGGATCGTCGCGTAGAAACGCGGCGGGAAGTCGCTCATTGGTGTGCCAGACGCAGAGCGCCGGATTGTACCGGCGCCTTGCTGTCGCGAAGCTGACGCTTCGCGACTCGTTCGCTATGCCGCTACGATCCGCGTCCCCGTCTGCCCTGCGAGCGCGCGCCCGAGGTTTTGCGGATTGGTGATCAATCCTTCGCGGCCGCCGCCGCCGACGAAATCGATCAGCGCCGCGATCTTGGGGCCCATGCTGCCGCGTTCGAACTGGCCCTCGTCGAAGTAGCGCTGCGCCTGCGCGACCGTGAGGCGGTCGAGCCACCGCTGCGTGGGCTTGTTGAAATCGAGCGCCACCTTTTCCACACCCGTCGGCAGCACGAGGGTGTCGGCCCCCATCGTGCGGGCGAGAAGGCTGGAAGCGAGATCCTTGTCGATGACCGCTTCCACGCCCTGCAGATTCCCCTGCTCGTCCTCGATCACCGGGATGCCACCGCCACCGCAGGCCACGACGACATAGCCCGATGAGGCGAGGTCGCGGATCGGCGCCGTCTCGATGATCGATTGCGGGCGCGGCGAGGGCACGACGCGCCGCCATCCGCGCCCGGCATCCTCGCGCACGGTCCAGTGGTATTGCGCGGCGAGTGCTTTCGCGCGCGCTTCGTCCATGTGGGAGCCGATCGGCTTGCTCGGATTTTGGAACGCGGGGTCGTTCCGATCTACGACAGTTTGCGTGACCACCGCGACTGCCTGCCACTTCATGCCGCGCTTATGAAACTCGTTGCGCAGCCCTTTTACGAACATGTAGCCGACGCCGCCCTGGATGTCCGCGCCCGCGTAGTCCATCGGCACCGGCGGAACCTCGTGAATCGCCAGCTCCGAGCGCCGCAGGATAAAGCCGACCTGCGGTCCGTTGCCATGAGTGACCACGACGTTCCAGCCGGACTCGATCATGCTGGCGATGTCGACCGCCAGCGCACAGACCATTTCGTACTGATCCGGGATCGACTCGTGCGTGCGGTCGCGGATCAGCGCGTTTCCGCCGATCGCAACGACGGCCAGCCGTCGCGCAGCGCTCATCCTTTCAACGCCTGTGCGAGCGCGCAGACCGCTTGTGTGAAGCAGGCAAGCGGCGCCCGCGTCACGCCCGCGCCGATCTGGCCGATGCCGGCCTGCTTGTGCGCGATTCCGGTGTTGATGACCGGCAGGATCCCGGTGTCGACCACGCTGCGGGCGTCGATTCCGGCCGGAGTCCCGCCGAAATTCAAAGGCGGAAGCGTGAAAGCGCTATTGCGCCCGAGCGTAATGTGTCCCATTGCAAGCGTGTGGGCGAGCGCATCGGCAGGCGTCCCGCCGACGAACTTGACGATCGCCGGCGCGGCGGCCATCGCGAAGCCCCCCAGCCCGGCCGTCTCGGTGATCGCCGAATCGCCGAGATCGCCGGCGGCGTCGGCCTTGCTGTAGCCCGGAAAGTAGAGGCCGTCGACGACCGGCGCAGGCGCCGTGAACCACTTCGTCCCCGTGCCCGCGAGCCGGATGCCGAATTCGACGCCGTTGCGGCACATGACGCTGACCATGCTCGCACCCGCGACCCGCGCTGCCGCATCGAGCATCGCCTTGCTGGCCGCCATCGACAGGTTGAGGAAAAAGTGATCGTTGCCGGCGATGAACTCGCAAGTAGCCGCGGCGTCGGCTGCGGGCACGCCGCTCTTCAGGATCGCCGGAACGAGCCGCTTGAGCAGCAGCCCCGACGCCGCTGCGTTGCGGTTATGCACTTCGTCGCCCATGTGCAGCGCCTGCGCCATCAGCGGCTTGAGCTCGAGCGGGCCGAGTATCTTCAGCGCAGCAGCGAGCGTCGGTGCGAGCGTATCGCGCATCCAGTTCAGGCGGGCAAGCACTTCGGGACCGTTGGCGCCAAAGCGCAGCACCTTGCCGAGCCCTTCGTTCAGATTGCTGTAGGCGCGGTTGCCGCCCGCGCCGTTGCGCACGACCCACACCGGCATCGAGGGACTGATGATGCCCGCCATCGGTCCAACCGCATCGTGATGATGGCACGGCGCGAACCGCACCTTGCCGCCGGCAGCCAGCACGCGCGCTTCCTTCTCGCCGCGCGCCCATCCTTCGTAGAGGATTGCGCCGACGATTGCGCCCTGCATCGGCCCGCACATGCGCCGCCACTCGATCGGCGGGCCGGCGTGAAGCAGCATGCGCCCGGTCATGCGCGGGATGCACTTGCGCGCAGCGCCGATCCCTTCGAGCACCGGCATCGCCGCGCCATAGGCGCTGAACGCTTTTGCATTCGCTGCTTCCACGCGCGGATGATTGACCAGCGCGGCGAGCGCCGCACCCGTTGCACGATCGCCTTGCGCGGGCGGAGCCCATTCGACCTGCGTGGCGTGTGCGCCGCTCTGGCGGATCGCATCGGCAAACGATGCGATGCCGACGTTGACGACCCGCAACTCGCGATCGAAGAGGCTGGTCACGACCGCCTCCCTCCCGGGACGAGCGCGGCAGCGAGACGCACCGCCGCGGCATTGCTTGGCGCGAGCGTCACGCCGGCGGCGCGCAGCGCCGCCTCCTGGCGCGCGAGATTCTGCGGGTCGGCGCGCGTACCGCAGACCGATCCGACGAACGCGATCGTCCTGCGCGCGTTCGCGGCCCGCTTTCGCGCCGCCTCGATCGCCGGCGCCATCACTGCGGCCGGGTCGGCATGCGCGCCGTGGCCGAGCACTACGTCGAGCAGGATGACCGCGGTCTGCGGGTCCGCGGCTTCCTTGGCGATCCGCTCGTTGCGCAGCCGGTGGTCGATCATCGGGTGCGGCCGGCCGCGCGTGAATTCGTCGTCGCCGAGGTCGATCAGCGTGTGCTCGCGGCTTTTCCACACGTCGGCGATCCGCTGCTCGGGACGCAGCGGCGCGTTCGACCAGACGCCTTTCAGCGTCTCGCCGAGCAGCAGCGAAGCCTCGTAGCAGAACGTGCCGCCGCTATAGAGGCCGCGCACATAGCGCTGCGTCGCGGCGAAGCGGGGCCGTTTCGCCCGCGGCGACGCGCCGGGCCTGCGGAAAGGCTTTCGTCCGTTCGCGAGCGCGACGGCCGCGTGCGCGGCCTCCTCGAGCGTCGCGACCGGATGGAGGTTGGCGCCGGCGATCGTGTCTCGCGCAGCACCGACGAAATTGACGACGACCGGTTTACCAATCCGGCTTGCCGCGCGCAACACCTTGCGCGCCACCGCCGGGGCGGGCGGCTTCGAGATCAGCACGATAACCTTCGTCGCCGGGTCCTTGCCGAGCGCTGCGATGCCCGCAAGCATCGTGATTCCGCCGACCGCCTCGTGCAGGTCGTGGCCGCCGGTGCCGATCGCCTGCGAGATTCCGCAGCCGAGCCGGTCGACGAGGCAGGTCACCTGCTGCAGCCCGGTTCCGGAGGCGGCAACGCACCCGACCGGTCCGCGGCGCACGACGTTGGCGAACGCAAGCGGCGCGCCGTTGACGATCGCGGTGCCGCAATCCGGCCCCATCACGATCCGTCCGTTCTTGCGGGCAAACGTCTTCAGCTCGATCTCGTCTTCGAGGCTGACGTTGTCGCTGAAGAGCATCACGTCGAGGCCGCTGCGCAACGCTTTGCGCGCTTCCGCGGCCGCGTATTCACCCGGTGTCGAAATCAGGGCCAGGCTCGCGGCCGGATCCGCCGCGAGCGCCATGCGGATCGAGCGCGGCGCGAGCGCCGCGGGCCCGCTTCCCGATTGCGCGGGCTCGGCCCGCAGTGCGGATTCGGCATGGCGGAAAGCGCCGGCCAGCGCCTGCTCGCTGTTGCCTTCGAGCGCGATCAGCAGGTCGTTCGCGCCGGCTGCGATCTTCCCGCTCGCAAGGCCCGCAGCGCGCAGCAGCGCGAGGTTCGCCTCGGTCGCCATGACCACCGAGGCCTGGACGATTCCGGGAAGCGCGCAGAGCGCGTTCGACAACTGCATCAGCGACACGGAGTCGCGGTACAGGTTGCGCACGACCTGGGTACCGCCCGCCATCCCTCCGGCCCTCGCTGTTGATCTGCTCATGTCTGTATACAATGATGTATCCTACGTCAACCGGCCCTCCACATGCTGCGCGCAGGCGAGAGCCTCGATCTGCAAACGCTCGGCGCGCGCCTGCGCTCGGGCGCCGTGCGCCCCTCCAACGTCGTCGCCGGCGTGCTCGACCGGATCCTCGCGCGCGGCGACGACAAGGCCTGGATCCATGTCCTGCCGCGTACTGAGCTGGACGCTCGCGCGGCCGAACTCGAGCGCAGCGGTCCGGACGGCCTGCCGCTCTACGGCATTCCGTTCGCGATCAAGGACAACATCGACCTCGCGGGGCATCCGACCACTGCGGCGTGTCCCGAGTATGCCTATGTCCCGCAGCAAACGGCGAGCGTGGTGCAGGCGCTGCTCGATGCCGGTGCAATGCTGATCGGCAAGACGAACCTGGACCAGTTCGCCACCGGGCTCGTCGGCACCCGCTCGCCCTACGGCGCGTGCAGCAACACGTTCGATGCCCGCTACATCTCGGGCGGCTCGAGCTCCGGTTCGGCGGTCGTCGTTGCGGCCGGCGTCGTCAGCTTCTCGCTCGGCACCGATACGGCGGGCTCGGGCCGGGTACCCGCCGCGTTCAACAACCTGGTGGGGCTGAAGCCGACTTGCGGCCTGCTCAGCACGCGCGGCGTGGTCCCGGCGTGCCGCTCGCTCGATTGCGTGTCGATCTTCGCGCTCACCGCTGCTGACGCGGCTGCGGTGCTCGACGCAGCGGCGAAGTTCGACGCCGGCGATCCGTATGCGCGGCGAGAGCGCGGCGCACCCGGACCTGCGGCAATCGCCGGCTGCCGGATCGGCGTGCCGCGCGCCGCGCAGCTCGAATTCTTCGGCAACCAGGAAGCCGAAAAACTGTTCGCCGGCGCCGTCGCGAAGCTCGAGCAGCTCGGCGCAAAGTGCGTAGAGGTCGATTTCGCGCCGTTTCTCGCCACTGCCCGGCTGCTCTATGAGGGCCCCTGGGTCGCCGAGCGCTACGTGGCGATCCGCGAGTTCATCGAGCGCAATCCCGAGGCGCTGCACCCGGTGACCCGCCAGATCATCTCGGGCGGCGCCAAACCGACCGCGGCCGACTGTTTCGCCGCACAGTACAGGCTGCGGGCGCTGTTGCGCGAAGCCGAACCGACCTGGAGTGCGGTCGACCTGCTGGTCGCACCGACGGCGGGCACGATCTATACGCACGCCGAGGTAGAAGCCGACCCGATACGCCTCAACAGCAATCTCGGCATCTATACCAATTTCGTCAACCTGATGGACCTGAGCGCGATCGCGGTGCCGGCCGGGTTTACTCCGGCTGGCCTGCCGTTCGGCGTGACGCTGCTTGCGCCTGCGTTCTTCGATCGATCGCTTTGCAGGCTGGGCGACGAGTTGCAGCGCGCGCTCGTGGACACGATTGGCGCGACGCGCTTGCCGCTGCCGCTCGCTGCGGCTGCACCCGCAGTGCGCGCACAGCGCGGCGTGCGAGTCGCGGTGTGCGGCGCGCACTTGTCGGGACTGCCGCTCAACCACCAGCTGACCGAGCGTGGCGCGCGGCTGGTGCGCGCGTGCCGCACCGCGCCGCGCTACCGCCTGTACGCGCTGGCCGGATTCTCGCCGCCCCGGCCAGGCATGCTGCGCGAAGGCGAAGGGCAGGCGATCGAAGTCGAAGTCTGGGAGCTGTCGAGCGATGCATTCGGCAGCTTCGTCGACGGAATTCCGGCGCCGCTCGGGATCGGCACGGTCGAGCTCGAGGACGGCGAGCAGGTAAAAGGGTTCCTCTGCGAGCCGTACGCGACGCGCGGCGCGCAGGACGTTTCGCATCTGGGAGGCTGGCGCGCGTACCTACAACAGGGGAGGGGAACATGAGCAACGGCACGGGGGCACCGCCAGCGGCGCAAGACCGCGGGTTCACGCGGCTCGAATTTCAACTCAACGATTACCCGGGACCGGCGAAGACGGCGCTGTTCGGCATCCAGCACGTGCTGGTGATGTTCACCGCGATGGTCGGAGGGCCGCTGATCGTGGCGCGGCTCCTCAAGCTGCCGCCGGAGCAGCTCGTCGAGATGGTGACCGGGACGATGATCGGTTGCGGCCTCGCCACCATGGTCTCCGCGCTCGGCATCGGCTTCATCGGCCCGCGGCTGCCGATCGTGATGGGCGTGTTCTACATCTTCATCGGCCCGATGGTGGCGATCGCCAAGGACGTGAGCCTTGCCGCAGCGATGACCGCGCTGATGATCGGCGGCCTGGTGCAATTCGCATGGAGCCCGCTGATCGGTCGGCTGCACCGCTTCTTCCCGGCGATCGTCACCGGCACGACGATCGTGCTGATCGGTACCGGCCTGATGAAGATCGGCATCAACGTGGCGACCGGACTCAACACGCCCGCGTTCGGCCAGCCGGTTACCCTTGGTCTGGCGGCGCTGATGCTCGTTCTCATCATCGTCATCAGCATGTACACGAGGGGTTTCATCCGCGCGCTGTCGCTATTCGTCACGATGGTGATCGGCTACATCGTCTCGGCGTCGCTCGGCCTGCTGAATTTCGGCAGCGTGGCGGAAGCGCAGTGGGTCAAGGTGCCGTCGCTGATGCCGTTCGGCGGGCTCGAATGGCCGGGCTTGATCGGCGTCGTCGCGGTGATCGTCTGCTTCTTCGCGACCGCGGTCGAGACAACTGGACACACGCTCGCGGTGTGCCGGATCACCGGCGTGCCGGCGGAGAGCTGGCGGATCCGCGGCGCGGTCTCGAACGACGGCCTCGGCTCGGCGATTTCGGCGCTGTTCGGCGGCATGGCGCTCACCTCGTACTCGCAGAACATCGGCGTGATCTCGCTCACCGGCGTCGGCAGCCGGTTCGTCGTCGCCGCGGGAGGCGCGTTCCTCGTCGTCATGGCGTTGATCCCGAAAGTCGGCGCGATCATCGCGCTGATGCCCGGGGCCGTGCTCGGCGGCGTGCTGCTGTTCATGTTCGGCATGGTGGCTTCGGTCGGCATCGACATCATCGGATCGAACATGAAGTCGAGGCGCGACGCGCTGATCGTCGCCAGCTCGCTCGCGCTCGGCCTCGGGATCCAGGCCGCGCCGCCGGGCGCGTTCGAGGCGATTCCGCAGGCGCTCCGGATTCTCGTCACCGACGGCATCGTGATGGGAATCCTGCTCGCGATGTTCCTCAACATCGTGCTGCCGAGGGAAGCCGAGCGGGCGCCCGCCCCGGCGCACTAGCGCGAAGGCGGCGTCAGTGGCGTCGGCTGCGCGCCGCCGGACGGAGGGCGAAGCCGGTGGCGTTCGCGTAGGCCTTGGCGAGCGCTTCCTTGATCGAGTCGTGGACGATCTCGCGCCCGTCGTCGATATTGCGGCGCATCGCGGTGCGCGCACCCTCGGCGTCGCGCGCCACGATGCGCTCGATCACCTGGATGTGCTGGCGGCAGGTGCTCTCGGCGCGCTGCGGCTCGTCGAAGTCGATCATGCGGAAAACCAGCAAGCGCTCGTTGATCGTGCGCAATTGATCGAGCAGCAGGCGGTTCCCGGCGAGCTCGGCGAGCGTCTCGTGGAAGCGCGTGTCGAGCTGCGCCAGCTCCTCGCCCTTGCGGCGCGGGCCGGCGCGGATCCCTTTCCAGGTCTCGCGCAGCGCACCCAGCTCCGAGTGGCGGCCGGTCGAATCGCGCGCCAGACGCTCGACCACATGGAGCTCGATCGCCGTGCGCAGGTCGTACAGCTCCTCTACCTCGCGCAGGTCGAGCTGGCGCACGGCGTAGCCGCGGTTCTGCATCTTGCGCACGAACCCGTTCGTCACCAGCGCGCGCAGCGCCTCGCGCACCGGGCTGCGGCTGACGCCGAACTCGCGGCACAGGCTTTCCTCGGTGAGGCGGTGCTCCGGCGGGTATTGCCAGCCGACGATGCGCTGCTTGAGGGTGCCGACGATGGAAGCGCTCAGCCCGGAAAGGCGGTTGGTCGATTCCCTTTTCGCAGGCATCATGGATCCTTGCGCCGAGTATATGCGCGGGAGAAACCATGGCAAACGGATTCGATTTGAGCGGCAAGGTGGCGCTGGTGACGGGCGGGAACGGCGGCATCGGGCTCGGAATGGCGGAAGGGATGGCGCAGGCCGGCGCCGACATAGTGATCTGGGGTGGCAATCCGCAGAAGAACGCGACCGCCGAAGCGAAGCTGAGAAGCTACGGCCGGCGCGTGCTCGCGCAGCGCTGCGATGTCGCCGACGAGACGCAGGTCGAAGCCTGTCTGGCCGAGGCGCTGAAGCAGATGGGCCGCATCGATGCCTGCTTCGCCAACGCCGGCGTCAGCCAGGCGCGCGCTTCGTTTCATGAGCTCGACACCAGCGAGTGGCGCCGCGTGCTCTCGGTGAATCTCGACGGCGCTTTCTTCACGCTACGCGCCGCGGCGCGCCACATGGTGGCGCGTGCGACGGCGGGAGACAAGGGCGGGCGCCTGATCGGCATGGCGAGCACCGCAGCCGTGCACGGCGCCGCGCGCGCGCAGGCGTACGCCGCCAGCAAGGGCGCGATGCTGGCGATGATCCGCGCGCTCGCGGTCGAGATGGCGCGCTACGGAATCACCGCCAACTCGATCCTGCCCGGCTGGATCGAGACCGAGATGACCGCACGCGCGGTCGCCGATGAAAAATTCTCCGCCGCGGTCCTGCCGCGCATCCCGGTGCGGCGCTGGGGCGGAAGGCAGGACTTCGCCGGCATCGCCGTCTACCTCGCGAGCGACGCCAGCAGCTACCACACCGGCGACAGCTTCGTGATCGACGGCGCCTATACGATTTTCTGACCTACGCGGCTTTTCTCGCGCGCGCCCAGCGCTCGAGGTCGTCCCAGCCGCCGATGTGCTTGCCGTTGATGTACACCTGCGGCACCGTGTCGCGGCCGGTCATTGCGCCGATGATCCGAGTACGGCCGCCGTGATTGAGCGGGACCTCTGCGTACTCGTATCCCAGCTTCTCCAGCAGCGCCTTCGCCTTGGTGCAGTAGCCGCACCCGGCGCGGGTGAAAATCGCCACCTGGTCGGGCTTGCGTGCGGCAGGATTGATATAGCGGAGCATGGTGTCGGCGTCCGAAACCTCGTACGGATCGCCCGGCCCCTGCGGCTCGATGAACATTTTCTCGATCACGCCGTCCTTCACCAGCATCGAATAGCGCCACGAGCGCTTGCCGAAGCCCAGGTCGGACTTGTCGACGAGCATTCCCATGCCCGCGGTGAACTCGCCGTTGCCGTCCGGCAACAGCACGACGTTGGAGCATTCCTGATCGCCTGCCCATTCGTTCATGACGAACGCATCGTTGACCGCGATGCAGACGATCGTGTCGACGCCGCTGGCGCGGAACGCCGGCGCCAGCTCGTCGTAGCGGGGCAGGTGGGTGCCGGAGCAGGTGGGCGTGAATGCGCCCGGCAGCGAGAACGCCACCACCGTCTTGCCGCGGAAAATGTCGTCCGTCGTGACGTTGCGCCATTCGTTGTCGACGCGGGTGCGGAACGTCACCTGCGGGACGCGTTGTCCTTCTCGATTAGTAAACATCTATCGATTCCTCTTTTGCAATAGTGAATGATCGAACTCTATCGAGCCGGGCCGCGCGCGGCCAATGACTTGTTCGCATGCCGCCCATAGTGCTCGGCTATTGATGCAAGAATCGGGCTATGGGCGACAGAAAGCCTCTGGATTCAACGGCGTTTTCATTGATGGTGCTGCTCACCGCGCTGTGGGGAATGCAGCAGGTCGTGATCAAGCTCACCGTGGCGGACGTGTCGCCCGTCATGCAGGCGGCCGTGCGCTCGGTGATCGCTACCGTGCTCGTGCTGGCGTGGGCCTGGCGCCGCAAGACCGCGCTTTGGGAAAGCGACGGCACGCTCTGGCCGGGCCTGCTCGCCGGCTTGCTGTTTGCGGGTGAATTCGTGTTTATCTATGCAGGGCTGGAGCACACGGCCGCCTCCCGCATGGTGGTGTTCATCTACCTCGCGCCGGTACTGACTGCGCTCGGTTTGCAATGGTTCGTGCCCGCGGAGCGGCTGGTCCCGGGGCAATGGTCGGGCGTGCTGGTGGCATTTGCCGGCGTGGTGCTTGCGTTCTGGGAAGGGTTCGACGCCCGGGGGAACACCTGGCTCGGCGATCTGTTCGGCATCATCGCCGCGACGCTGTGGGCTGCGACCACAGTGCTGATTCGCGCCACGAGCCTCTCCCGCGTCACCGCCACCAAGGCGCTCTTCTATCAGCTCGGTGTCTCGGCGCTGCTGCTGCCGCTCGCTTCCGTTGCACTGGGCGAGAAAGGGATCGTGGCGCTGACGCCGCTCGCGATGGCGAGCTTCGTCTACCAGGGGGTGATCGTCGCGTTCGCGAGCTTCCTGGCGTGGTTCTGGCTGCTGACGCGCTATCTCGCGGCGCGCCTCTCGGTGTTTTCGTTCCTCGCGCCGTTGTTTGGCGTGATCGCGGGCGTCGTCGTCCTCGGCGAGCCGCTGCGACCGCTGTTTGCGCTCGCCGCCGCGCTGGTGGTCGCCGGCATCGTGCTCGTCAATCTGCGCGCGCAGTAGCGGCCGGGACGTCGGCCGCTTCGTTCGTCAGCAGCTGGTTAAGGTTTTCGCGTTCCTTGCGCGAAAATTCGATCAGCTTCTGCACGTCCTTGCGGTGCGGCGCGAGCGCGACGAGCCGCTGCTCGTCGAGCATGCGGAACTGCTGGACGGCCTCGCGTGCCTGCTCGATGCTGCGTCCGAGGAGTTGCAGCGCGCCGCTCGCGGCATCGAGCGCCGAGCCGAACGTTTCACGGACCGACGGGACGCCCAACGCGGTGTATTCGTACGCGTCGGTGCGGCCGTGCGCGCGGACGATGATCTGGAGCCCGGGAAAGCGCTCGCGGGCGCGCTGGACGGTCCTCATCGCGGCCTCCTGGTCGTCAATCGCGACGATCAGCAGCTTGGCGTCGCGCGCGCCCGCCGATTCGAGCAGGTCGAGGCGCGTGGCGTCGCCGTAGTAGGCCTTCCAGCCGAACCGGCGCACCGTCTCGATCTGTCCCGGGTCGTGTTCGATGATCGTCACGCCGATTCGCATGCCGTGCAGCACGCGCGTGACGATCTGTCCGAAGCGCCCGAAGCCGGCGACGATGACGGGGTTGCGCTCGGCAATCGCGTCCGGGGCGCGCGGCGCGCGGCTCGTGAGCCGCGGTGCGAGCACGCGCTCCCAGGCGAGCATCAGCAACGGCGTAGCCACCATCGAGGCAGCGACGACGGCGTTCAGCAGGTCCACGGTCTCCCTGTTGAGAAGGCTTTGCGAAGCTGCGACGCCAAAGAGGACGAACGCGAACTCGCCGACCTGCGACAGCGCCAGCGCGAACAGCGTCGCGTCGGCGCGCCCGCAGTAGCCGAACAGGATCGAGATCGGGTAGAGCAGCACGATCTTCAGCGCAACGACGCCCAGCGCCAGCCCGAGCACCAGCAACGGCGAGCGAACGAAGAGCCCCAGGTCCACCGACATGCCGACCGCTATGAAGAACAGCCCGAGCAGCAGCCCCTTGAACGGCTCGATGTCGAGCTCGAGCTCGTGCCGGTATTCGGAGTCGGCGAGCAGGACGCCGGCGAGGAACGCGCCGAGCGCCATCGACAGGCCCACCGCGTGCATCAGCGATGCAATCCCGATCACCAGCAGCAGCGAGAACGCGATGAAGATCTCGCGCAGGCCGGTCTGCGCGATATAGCGCAGCAGCGGCCGGAGCAGCAGCCGGCCGGCGACGATCAGGATCGCGATCAATCCGACGGCCTTGGCGGAGGCGCGCCAATCGAACGCGTGCGCATCGCCGGTCGTGGAGAGCATGCCGAGGATCAGCATCAACGGGATCACCGCGATGTCCTGGAACAGCAACACCGAAAACGAGGCCTGGCCGCCCGGTGTCGGCAGCAGGCTCTTCTCCGCGAGCGTTGCGAGTCCGATCGCAGTGGAGGACATCGCGAGGCCCATGCCCGCAGCGAGCGCGACCGGCCACGCGAGACCGAACAAGCGTCCGATCGCTGTAAAGACGATGATCGTGAGTGCGACTTGCGTGCCGCCCATGCCGAAGATCGGGCGGCGCAACGCCCACAGCCGGCGCGGCTCGAGCTCGAGCCCGACGAGGAAGAGCAGCAGCACGACCCCGAGCTCGGCGAACTGCAGCACGGTTCCCGGATCCTGGATCAGCCGCAGTCCCCAAGGCCCGATCGCCATTCCGGCGAGCAGAAAGCCGAGCACCGAACCGAGACCGAGACGCCGGCACACGGGAACCGCGATCACTGCTGCGGCGAGATACACCAGCGCCTGCTCGAGCAACCCGTGGTCGGTCATGCCTCGCTCCGTTCGAAGTGGCGTGCGTGCAATAATCCAGCGCATGGATGAAGCGGTCAATGTCGAGCAGTTCAGGCTCGCCATGCGAAGCCTCGCCGGCGCGGTCAACATCGTCAGCACGGCGCATTCGGGCCACCGCTATGGAATGACGGCGACCGCGGTGTGCTCGGCAACCGCGGATCCGCCGACGGTGCTCATCTGCCTGAACCGCGTCGCGACGACGCACGGCGCTGTGGTGAAGGCCGGCGTTTTCTGCGTCAACGTGCTGCGCTCCGAGGACTGGGAGCTGTCGACGATGTTCGCCGGCGCGCAGGCGGGCGAAGTGCGCTTTCGCGCGCGCGAGTGGACGCACCTTGCGACCGGCGCGCCGGTGCTCACCGATGCGCTTGCGAGCTTCGATTGCCGCGTCGTGAAGACGCTCGATCACGGCACGCACACGGTATTTCTCGGCGAGGTCGAGAGCATCCTGATCGGGAAGAAAGGCAAGCCGCTGCTCTACGCGGGAGGCCAGTACGCGAAGCTCGCGTCGCTCGCGCACGGCGAGGCGCTTCCCGAAGGACTCGACTACTGGGACTTTTGAGTGGTCCCGACGCCACCGCGCTCGATCGCGGAACTGTTCCTCGGCTTTCTCTCGATCGGAGCGCGCGCGTTCGGTGGCGTGCTGCCCTGGGCACACCGCGTGCTCGTCGAGGAACGGCGCTGGCTCGCGCCTGCGGATTTCTCCGAGATGCTGGCGCTCTGCCAGTTCCTCCCGGGACCGAACGTCGCGAATCTCTCGATCGTGCTCGGCCGGCGCTGGTTCGGTCTTCCCGGTGCAATCGCCGGATTCCTGGGGCTGATGGCGCTGCCGTTCGTCTGGGTGCTCGCGCTTGCGACGCTCTACGCCGACTGGGCGACGAACCCGACCGTGCGCGCCGTGGTCTCGGGCATCGGCGTCGCGGCCGCCGGCCTTTTCATCGGCACCGGGATCAAGCTGGCGCGGCCGATCGCCGGCAAGCCCGCCGCGATCGTCATCATCGCGGGCTGTTTCGTCGCCGCCGGCATGCTGCGGGTGCCGCTGCTGATCGTGCTGCCGGTCGCTGCCGCGCTCGCACTCATGGCATCGAAGATGCGCGCGCTCTGAAAATGCTGCTGGTGCTCTTCCTCTACTTCGTCCTCCTTTCGCTGCTCGCGGTCGGCGGGGTCAACACGATCCTGCCGGAGATGCAGCGCATCGTGGTCGAGACCGAGGCCTGGATGACCGGCGCGGAGTTCACCCAGCTCTATGCGATCTCGCAGGCCGCGCCCGGCCCGAACGTGCTGATCACGAGCCTCGTCGGCTTCAAGGTGGCCGGGCTCCCCGGCGCGTTCGTGACGCTCGCCGGGTTCTGCCTGCCCGCCGGCGCGCTCGCCTATTGGGTGGGAGGCGTGTGGGAGCGGTTTCGCGACGCACCCTGGCGCAAGCTGATCCAGCGCGCGCTGCTTCCCGTGACGGTCGGACTCGTGTTCGCCGGCGGCTACCTGCTGGCGACCCCGGAAGGCGTGGACTGGAAAAATGCGCTGATTGCGACCGCGAGCGCCACCGTCCTCTGCACCACGCGCTTCAACCCGCTGTGGATTCTTTCGGGCGGCGCGATCGCCGGCTACCTGCTCTACGCCTGACGCGAAACGCGCTCGATCTCGCGCGCAAGCTCTTCGTAGGTGCGGGTGACGGCAAATTGCGGAAACTCGTCGACGACGTTCTGCGGCGGCCGGAACAGGATTCCGGCGTGCGCCTCGGCGAGCATCGCCGTGTCGTTGTACGAATCACCCGCAGCGATCGTGTGGAAGTTCAGCGAGCGGAACGCCGCGACCGAAGCGCGCTTGTGGTCGCGCAGTCGCAGCTGGTAGTTGGCGACCCGGCCCGCGTCGTCGACCACCAGCTGGTGGCAAAAGAGAGTGGGGTAGCCGAGCTGGCGCATCAGCGGAGCGGCAAACTCGTAATACGTGTCCGAGAGAATCACGACCTGCGTTTTCGCCCGCAGCGCATCGAGAAACTCGCGCGCGCCGTCGAGCGGCCGCATCTGGCCGATCACGTTCTGGATGTCTGCGAGGCCCAGCTTGTGTTGCTCGAGAAGCTTGATGCGGCCTCGCATCAGCTTGTCGTAGTCCGGCTCGTCGCGCGTCGTGCGCGAAAGCTCCGGGATCCTCGTGCGCTCGGAAAACTCGATCCAGATTTCAGGAACGAGCACCCCTTCGAGGTCGAGACAGACGATTTGCAACCGGAGAACTCCGCGCGAAAGGGCAGGATTCTAATGGAAGCGCGGCGGCCGGGCCTGGCACCCCGGGTTATAATCCGCACCTCGCGCCCGTAGCTCAGTTGGATAGAGTACTTGGCTACGAACCAAGGGGTCGTGGGTTCAAATCCTGCCGGGCGCGCCAGTCAAAAGAAGGGGTTGCGATGTTGCAGCCCCTTCTTCATTTGTGGCCTGTGACGGATTTGTGCCATTACCGGCAGCTTCCACAACCCGCAGAGCGCATAAGCCGCACGATCCGTTTCCGCAGATTCAGGCTCGACGCCGGCTAATAACGCAACCCACTTGGCAGCATGCAATCGTTGGGGGTGATTCGTGACCAATGCAGACTGACTGTGACCAAATTGTGCCTTGATGTGACTGGGTTGCGAGTTGGCAAGCGCTGCAAGCTGCTGATTCACAAGTACGACAAGTTGGTCTGAATCGCCTACGAACCCGAGCGTTTAGCTTCACGGTCAAGCGCTTGCAAAGCGACTGTGACCGGATTGTGCCCGTCCGAGTCGCATGACCGCTTTCGACCCTGAACAGCCGTTCGCGTTTCCCGATAGCGGCCGCTCACGCGTAGACTGCTCTCCCGTTGCTCATCTAGGGAGAGGGATGGGCCACTTCAGACGCAGGCAGTTTCTAGTTGCTACAAGCACGCTGCTCGCCGCGCCGCTCGTCTGGGCGCAGACCGGCGGCAGAGTTCGCCGCGTCGCATTTGTCAACACGACCTCTCCGCTCGCAGAGATTACGGGTCCGGAACCCTCGCATCCGAACTTCCGCGCTCTTGTTCAGGAGCTGCGGGCGCGAGGCTGGATCGAGGGACAGAATCTCGTCCTCGATCGTCGCTCGGCAGAAGGACAGTTTGAGCGCGCATCGGCGATCTTCACCGAGGTCGCTCAGGGCGGTGCCGAGGTGATCTTCACGGTTAGCGCCGGGTTTGTGAAAGCAGCCATGAGAGCAGCACCGGCAGTGCCGATCGTGATGGTAGCCCAGAGTCCCGTCGAGGAAGGAATCGTTCGGAGCCTCGCGCGGCCTGGCGGTAACGTCACGGGCGTAACCACGGACGTTGGCGCCAGTCTCCACGCCAAGCGCGTGGAGCTTCTCAAAGCCATGCTCCCCAAGGCGAATAGGGTCGCTCTTCTGACCACGCAGGTCGCAGGATCCGGAGCGCTTGGCGTGGCTGCAATGCACGAACGAGCGCGCATTGTGGGAATTGAATTGTTCGATGCCGTGTGGAGCAACAACACGTTTGATGCTGCGTTCAAGCTGATAGAAGCCAAACGCCCCGACGCTGTCCTGGTCCAAAGAACTTCGCCTCACTATGCCCGCCGGGCGGAGATCGTGAGCGTTATGCAGCGGGCGCGGCTGCCCGATTTTCATGGCTACCGGGAGGCCACCGAAATCGGCGGACTTAGTTCCTACGGGCCCGATATCATCGATGTGTGGCGTAAGGCGGCAGGCTACGTTGACCGGATCCTGAAGGGAGCGAGACCCGGCGACTTGCCGATCGAGCAGCCGAGCAAGTTCGAGTTGGTGATTAACCTCAAGACCGCAAAAGCACTCGGGATCACCATTCCGCAGTCAATACTGGTCCGGGCAGATGTAGTCATTCAGTAGGATGCGCGAGTGACCGTTCCTGGCCGAAAGCAGACATCGCGAATTCAAATCTGTGAGCAACTCAGACTGGCTGTGACCAATTTGTGCCTTGATGTGCTTGGGTAGCGGATTGGCAAGCGCCGCAAGTCACTGATTTCTAAGTACGACGAATTGGGTCAGATCGCCTACGAACCAAGGGGTCGTGGGTTCAAATCCTGCCGGGCGCGCCAAACACGCATGGAGCGGGGCACTTCGCCCAGCTTCGTTGTGCTGGTCGGCAATACGATCTTTCATAGCTCGGCAGAACGCGCCGATCTTGGCAGGGTCGACCTTTACCGCGCCAAGCTGCTGCCGGTCCTTAAGCTGCGCAATCGCTATGAGGACGTCGCCGCGCTTAGCCTGCAGTTTCTGCGCCCGAGCCCATGGGGTACCGTCCATTTAAGACCGATCGCTTCTGAATTGCTGACAAACTGAGCGTAGAGTTGTGCTCTTGGCTCATAGGCGAGGGGCAATGAGCCGGTCGACGGCGCTTCCCGATCGCTTCGGGTGACGTCTCTCGAGAATGGTCTAGGGACACTATGAGCGCCACGCTTACAGCTCTCACGGGATTTGTCGCCTGGACGTTGCTTCTCCTGGTCCTGATGGAGGCGATCCGGTCTTACCTAGTGCTCACAAAGGCCGTTCCGGCGAACGAGTTTCGCCCCGACAACTCGAATCTCTCGCCGTTCATGCAGCGCTTGGCGAGGGCGCACGCGAATTGCTTCGAGGGCCTGCCCATATTCGGCGGCCTGATGCTCGTCGCTGTCGTTTCGGAAAGAACCGCCATAACGGACTCGCTTGCGTATCCTTTGCTGGCGGCCCGCATCTTTCAGTCTCTCGTGCACTTGAGCTCGCTTTCGGCAGCCGCAGTCACCGTCCGCTTCCTGGCGTTTGCTGTCCAGCTGGGCATTGCGGTGTACTGGACGATCCGTCTGCTCACTGTTTAGAGTGACGGGGTGGCATTGAGCGAAGCGGGCCTTCGGCAACGACTTGCGGCGATTCTCGCCGCGGACGTCGCCGGCTACTCGCGCCTGATGGCCGCCGACGAGCTCGCCACGGTCAAGGCCCTGGATGCGGGGCGCAAAGCGTTCCGGGCGCAAATCGATTCGAACCGCGGCCGCGTCGTCGACATGGCAGGAGATTCCGTGCTGGCTGTGTTCGAGACGGCCGCTGGGGCTGTCTCGGCGGCGCTCGCCATTCAGCGCGAAATCAACGAGTCCGCAAGCGCGGTCGCTGAAGACCGCCGACTGCGCTTTCGCATCGGCATTCACGTCGGCGATGTGATCGAAAAGGCCGACGGCACGATCTACGGGGATGGCGTGAACATCGCGGCGCGCCTGGAAGGCCTGGCCGATCCCGGCGGCGTGACCGTCTCCGATTCCGTTCACAACGCGGTTCGCGGCAAGGTGACGGCGAGCTTCGTCGATCAGGGCGAGCAGCAGGTCAAGAACATTCCTTATCCGGTGCGCGCGTTCGCCGTGCGTGCGCCAGGCAAAGCGGCGATGGGACTGCGGGGCCCCGCTGCCTCTGGCGGATTGCCGCTCCCCGACATTCCGTCTCTCGTGGTGCTGCCGTTCATCAACATGAGCAGCGACCCGGAGCAGGAGTACTTCGCCGACGGGATCACGGAAGATGTCATCACCGACATATCCCAGATTTCCGGGCTTCTCGTCATAGCGCGCAACACGTCCTTCACGTTCAAGAGGCAAAACGTCGACGTCAAGGAGGTCGGCAGGAAGCTCGGCGTGCGGCATGTGCTCGAAGGAAGCGTCCGCAAAGCGGGCGCGAAGGTCCGCATCAACGTACAGCTCATCGACGCCGATACAGGCGGTCACGTCTGGGCGGAGCGATACGATCGGAGCTTGGAAGACATCTTCGCAGTGCAGGACGAAGTGACGCGGCGCGTCGTCGCCGCGCTCAAGGCGAGCCTCACGAGCAGCGAGGAGGCGCGCCGCGCGGACCGCGGCAAGGTCAACACCGAGGCCTACGACTACTTCATGCGCGGGAGGAGCTGCCAGCTCCAGTTCACCGCAGAATCGCAACTTGAAGCCCGCGCCATGCTGGAACATGCGCTTGCGCTCGATCCGGGGATGAAGCGAGCCTATGCGTTTTTGGCGGTCATCTACAGCACCGAATATGCGAACGCCTGGAACAACCCCGGTCCGGAGCATCTCGAGCGAGGGCTCCAGATGGCGCGCAAGGCGTGCGAGGACGAGTCCGACGCTACGGCGTTCACTGCGCTTGCCATCCTATTGATGTGGCTCCGCCGGCTGGACGAGTCCGAGGCGGCGGCCCGCCGTGCGATCGAGCTGGAGCCCAATTATTCCCATGCGCACGGGAGCTTGGGAGAGGCGCTGCATTTCTCCGGACGGCATGTAGAGGCGAGCCGATCCTACGAGCGGGCGCTGCGGCTCGATCCCGAATTCAGCATATGGATTCATTCGCTGGGACGGGCCCATTTCTCCCTGGAGCGCTACGACGACGCGGAAGCGACGTTCAAGCGTCGCCTGATCCACATGCCCCGATCCGATGTCACGCGCGCCTACCTTGCGTCGCTCTACGGCCACACCGGCCGCGCCGACGATGCCCGTGCAATTTGGCGCGAGCTGCTGCAGATCAACCCCGCGTACTCGGCGGAACACACGCTGCGCATCCTGCCGTATCGGGACCGCGCGCCGCTCGATCAGTTCGTGGCGGGACTGCGCAAGGCGGGGCTCCCGTAAGGATCGCGACTATCCCAGCGGATGGTGGCAAGCGACGAAGCACCGACCTTCGATCGGGAGCATCGGCGCCTGGTGGTCTATAGGCCGGTCCGGACCGATCTGTGTGGCTACTTCATACTGCGTGTGACCAATTTGTGCCTTGATGTGACTGGGTAGCAAGATGGCAAGCACTGCAAGTTGCTGATTCACAGTTACGACAAATTGGCCCAGGTCGCCTACGAACCAAGGGGTCGTGGGTTCAAATCCTGCCGGGCGCGCCAAACATTAAACGGCTACGCAAAACGTAGGCCGTTTTTGTTTAATTTCCTGACCAGCGGTTCCACTCGTCGATTTTGCGCGCCAGCTCCTCGAGCGTGCGGATCTGCGGATACCACACGTAATACCATTCCTCGAACCGTTTCTGTCGCGCCTCGACCGGAGCAACACGCCCCTCGCTGCTGGTGTCGCACATCGTCTCGAGCTTCGCAAGGTCGAACGGCTCCTTGCCCGAGGCAACTGCGGCGGCCTTGGCTTCGGCAAGCTGCTTGGCGCGCTCCTCGTCGAGCCGCCTGCCGTGCTCCCTGATGAATTCTTCCGCATCCTTGCCGGTGAGCATATTGTCGTCTTGCATGACCAACTCCGACTGGGTGTGACCAGATTGTGCTGGCTCAGAGATTCAGGTTGACGGTGACGCTCTTCTTCTGCGTAAAGCTGTCGAGCATCCCCTCGAGCGAGAACTCGCGCCCGATGCCACTCGCCTTGAAGCCGCCGTAGGAATGTCCGGGCGACTGGCCAAGGCCTTGGTTCACCTGCACCCAGCCTGACTCTATCGCGTGCGCGGTGCGCAGCGCGCACCCGACGTCGTGCGTCCAGACGAATGCGGCGAGACCGTAGTGGCTGTCGTTGGCCATGCGGATCACGTCCTCTTCCTTCTCCCAGGGAATGGCGCACAGCACGGGGCCGAAGATCTCCTCGCGCGCGATGCGCCAGTCGTTCTTCACCTCGGCGAACACGGTCGGCTCGACGAAGAAGCCCGCTGCGAGGGGGCCTTCCTTCGGTGGCAAGCCGCCCATGACGAGCTTCGCGCCCTTCTGCGCGAGTCCGTCCCTGATGTAGCCGCAGACGCGGTCGAACTGCTTCTGGTTGATGATCGCGCCCATGTCCGTCGCCTCATCGAGGGGGTCCCCGATCTTCAGCTTTGCCAGTCTGTCTTTCAGTCGGGAAAGAAAATCGTCGAAGATCGATCTATGCAGGAAAAGGCGTGAGCCGGCGGTGCAGGACTGGCCCTGGCGCGTGAAACGCATGGCGGTCGCGACGCCGTCCACGACCGCGTCGCTGGTCGCGTCGGGAAAGACGATGCAGGGGCTTTTGCCGCCGAGTTCCAGGGAAACCGGGACGATGCGGTCGGCGGCCGCGTGCATGACGAGCTTGCCGACCTCGGTCGATCCGGTGAACGAGAACTTGCGCACCAGCGGATGCTGGAGGAGCGCGGCGCCCGCCTCCTCGCCGTAGCCGGTGACGACGTTGAGCACGCCCGCAGGCAGGTGCTGCGCGCAGAGTTCCGCCATCTTCAGCACGCCGAGCGGCGCATCTTCCGCCGCCTTGAGGACGAGCGTGTTGCCTGCGGCGAGCGACATCGCGATTTTCATCGCGCCGAGGATCACTGGAGAGTTCCAGGGGATGATCGCGCCTACCACGCCGATCGGCTCGCGCCGGGTGTAGGAGAGCACGTGCTCGCCGAGCGGCACGGTCTCGCCCTTCACCTCGCTTGCGAGGCCGCCGAAGTAGCGGAGGAGGTCGGCCGCCCCTTTCGCCTCCGGGCGCGACTGCGTGCGAAGCGCGTTGCCGGTCTCGGTGGCGATTAGCCGCCCGATCGCCTCGCTCTCGGCGTCCATCGCATCCGCGATCTTCATGAGAAGCCTGCCGCGCTCGCGCGGCTGGACGAGCTTCCAGCTCTCGAACGCCTTCGCCGCCGCGCGCACCGCGCGATCGACCTCCGCCGCGCCCGCGCGCGGCACTTCGCCGATAATCGTGCGCTTCGCCGGGTTCTCGACCTGGATGAGCCGGCGGTCGGCTGCGCCCTCCCATTTCCCGTCCACTAGCATGAGCGAATTCGAAATACGTGTGTTCATGGTTACTCCGGAAAGGATAGGAATTTTCCTTCTGCCTCGTGCGGCGGACACGTCGTTCACTCACATTTTGAGGCCGCGTGCGGCGTTTGTCAGTCGCGACGGCGGCCTAGTCAGCCTTGATGCCCGCGAACTTGATCACCCTTGCCCACTTTTCTGTGGCTTCGGAGATGATCGCGGCGAATTCCGCAGGCGAGCCCCCAAGCACTGTGCCGCCCAGCTCGACGATACGGGCTCGGACTTTGCTATCGGCGAGGCCGGCATTGAGCTCCTTGTTCAGCATCGTGATGATTTCGGACGGGGTGTTCCTGGGCGCACCGATGCCCGCAAACCCACTGGCCTCATAGCCAGGCACGAAGTCAGCAATCGTTGGAACGTCCGGCAACACGTTCAATCGGGCTGCGGTCGTTACTGCGAGCGCGCGCAGCTTGCCGGCCTTGATGTGTGGGAGCGATTCCGACATCGGAGCGAAAATCACCTGCACGTGACCGGCGATCAGATCGGCGACCGCAGGCGCGCCGCCCTTGTACGGGACGTGCACCAGATTCAGCCCGGTCATCATCTTGAAGAGCTCGCAAGTGATGTTTTGCGGGGTGCCCTGGCCCGCCGACCCGTAGTTGATCTTGCCCGGGTTGGCCTTGGCATATGCGATGAACTCAGGAAGCGTTGTGGCGGGGACCGACGGATGCACCACGACGACGTAGGCCAGCCGCGCGGCGCAGATGACCGGCGCGATGTCGCGGATGAAGTCGAAACTGAGATTGCTGTAGAGCGCGGTATTGATCGCATGCGGGGTCACGACTTGCAGCAGCGTGTAACCATCCGCAGGTGCCTTGACGACCGCCTCGGTCCCGATGTTGCCGCTTGCGCCGGCGCGGTTCTCGACGATGAATGGCTGGCCGAGACGATCCGACAGCCATTGACCCATCAAGCGCGCCTGGATGTCGGTGGCCCCGCCGGGAGGAAAGCCGACGATGATGCGCACCGGCCGTGACGGATAGGCTTGCGCCCGGGCAATGCGGGGCACGGCCGACAACGCAGCGGCACCCATGGCGAGGTGCAGGAATGTGCGGCGCGGAGACTTCATGAAGTTACCTCCAGATGTGTGCTGCCCTACGTCGCGGACATGCAATCCGGCTGGACGCGCTGCGGGAGCAGACTACCTCTGTCTTCTGAGGTTGCCAATAGCGGCTCGCGACGCGGCACAAGCGCCATTGTGCGCAGCTTCACGCTTGCTTCGCTAATATGGCGCATGCACGCCACGTCTGACTATGTCCCGCCGAAAATCTGGACGACCAAATCCAGCGGCGGCCGCTTCGAGAAGATCAACCGTCCGGTCGCGGGCTCGACTCACGAAAAGACGCTGCCCGTCGGCAAGCATCCCCTCCAGCTTTACTCGCTCGCCACGCCCAACGGCGTGAAGGTGACGGTGATGCTCGAGGAACTGCTCGCGCTCGGTCACAAGGCGGCGGAGTACGACGCCTGGCCAATCAAGATCAACGACGGCGAGCAGTTCGGCAGCGGTTTTGTCGCGGTAAATCCAAACTCCAAGATCCCCGCGCTGCTTGATCGCAGCGGCACGGAGCCGGTCCGCGTCTTCGAGTCGGGCGCGATCCTGATGTATCTCTCGGAGAAGTTTGGCGGCGCATTTCTGCCGACCATGCATTCCGCGCGCGCCGAATGCCTGTCGTGGCTCTTTTGGCAGATGGGGGCGGCGCCGTTCCTCGGCGGTGGTTTTGGGCACTTCTACGCTTATGCGCCGGAGAAGATCGAGTACGCGATCGACCGCTACGCAATGGAAGTAAAGCGGCAGATGGACGTACTGAACCGGCGCCTCGCCGAGGCACGGTACCTCGCAGGCGATGAATACACGCTTGCCGACATCGCCGTGTGGCCCTGGTACGGCGCGCTTGCCAAGGGGCTGCTGTACGGCTCCGGCGAATTCCTGCAGGTCAACGAGTACACGCACGTGCGCCGCTGGACCGACGAGATCGCCCAGCGCCCGGCGGTGAAGCGCGGCCGCATGGTGAACCGCACCTGGGGCGACCCGGCAAGCCAGCTTCACGAGCGGCACGACGCATCCGACTTCGACACGATGACGCAGGACAGGGTGGCCGCGAAATGATTACGCTCTACGACTGCTCGACCGCGCCCAGCCCGCGTCGCGCGCGAATTCTGCTCGCCGAAAAGGGCATCCGTCACGAGACGGTCCAGGTGGATCTGCGCAACGGCGAGCAGCTCGGCGAGGCGTACCGGAAGATCAACCCGCAGTGCACCGTGCCGGCGCTCGCAACGGAGGAGGGTGCAATCCTGACCGACAACGCGGCGATCACCGCCTGGGCGGAGGCGCGGTACCCGGATCCGCCGCTCCTCGGCACGACGCCGCTCGAGAAGGCGGAGGTCGCGAGCTGGAACTGGCGCGCCGAGTTCGAAGGGCTGCTGGCGATCGCGGAAGCGATGCGCAACACCTCCCCGGCGCTGGCGAACCGCGCGCTTGCCGGACCGGCGAACTATGCGCAGATCCCCGAGCTCGGCAGGCGTGGCCTCGAGCGCCTGCAGCGATTCCTGGTTGTGCTGAACGAGCGCCTCGACGGTCGTGAGTACATCGCCGGGGGCCGCTTCAGCGTTGCCGACATCACCGCCGTCGTGGCGGTGGACTTCGCGCGGATCGTGAAAGTGAAGCCGGGGGAGCAGCATCCGCATCTGCTGCGATGGCGCGCGAAGATTGCAGAGCGACCCGCGACAGCGCTGTAGGCCCCCATCAAATTTCACGGAGAACTCCGCATGGCCGTCTTACGAATCGCGAGGATGGGAAACCCGGTGCTCGCGCAGGTCGCGGCGCCGGTGTCGGATCCGCGTGCGCCCGAAATTCGGCATCTCGCTTCGGACATGATCGATACGCTCGAGGACATCGGCGCCAGCGGCCTCGCCGCGCCGCAGGTATTCGTCAGCCAACGTGTCGTGGTCTACCGCATGATCGCAGCGCGAATTCCGCAAGGCTCGGGCATCGAGCCGCGCCCATGGACTGTGATGGTGAATCCGGTCATCACGCCGAAGACTGCGGACAAGATCCCGGTATGGGAACGCTGCCTATCCATTCCCGGACTGCACGGCAAAGTTCCGCGTTATCCGCGCATCTCGATCACTTACCAGACGCTCGAGGGCGAAACGGTGTCCCACGACGCCCATAGTTCGTGGGCAGCGCTGCTGCAACATGAATGCGATCATCTCGACGGCATCGTCTATCCGATGCGGATGACGGACCTCGGACTGCTTGCCTACAACGAGGAACCCGGTCAACTTGCCCGGGAGGTCGCGGCTGACCCGGGCAGCATCGATCCGTTGTTCGTCGACCTCGTGGGACGCTGGCCGGGACGCAGCCGCTGGTTTCCCGACGGAAGCGGTACTTAGCCGGCGACTGGAAAGCCTTACGCTTTCTTTGGCGACCAGCCGTACGCCTTCGCGCACGCTCCGCCCATCAGCAGCGCGCGCTCGGTTTCGCTCAGCCGGGTCGTCTCCACGAACGGTTTCACTGCCTGCTCATAGTTGACGATCGCGAAGGCGCGCGTCCAGTCGGTGCCCCAAAGGCAGCGCTCGAAGCCCCACGCATCGAAAATGCGCGCGAGCGGCTCCCAGAGGTCGGAGAACGGATAGGGCTCGCGCGAGAGCGTGCACGCGCCGCTCACTTTGATCACCGCGTTCGGTCGCTTCGCGAGCTCCAGCACCTTAGGCAAATCCGCCCAGGGCTGCGGCGCGGCGGGCGGCGTGCGCGGCTGCAGGATGCCCAGGTGGTCAATGATGAACCGGGTGTCCGGATGACTATCGATGAGCGCTTTGCCGGTCTCGAGATTGCCCCAGCACAGCATGTTCACCGGAAAATCGTGCCGCACGGCCTCGCGCAGGATGCGATCGAGGCCCGGATCTCCGGGCTGGCGCTCGCGGCCCGGTTCTTTCGGGATCATGATCCGGATGCCGGCCGCACCCGGCGTTTTCTTCCATTCGGCGATCACTTCGCCCACTGCCGGATCGTCGGGATCGACGGGTTTGACGAGCGCGAACCGCCCCGGATGCGCGCGCTGCACTTCGATCGCGTAGCTCGCGTCGTACCGGTACATGGAGAAGGGCGAGATGAAGATCGCGCCGTCGACGCCGACCTTGTCCATCGCCGCGACCATCTCGTCGCCCGTTACGTGTGCAGGCCAGTTCGGTACGGTGGCCCAGGGCCGCTTGGGCGTGTTCGCCTCGTAGGCGTGAACTTGCGAATCGATGATCAGCATTGGGATTTCCGTCGTTCAGTCGCGTTGCCGGCGGTGTGACTCAAGAGAGCCCCTTATACTCTCGTTGCGAGGAGACACCATGTTCAGGATCGCGCCGCACTTCCGGTTGCAGGAATGGGTTGCCGAGGACAAGGGCTATTTCCGGGCCGAGGGTCTGCAGTACGAATTCAGCGATAGCTGGGGCCGGGATGACCCAGGCAAGACCCACAGGGTGCCCGACAAGGTCGGCGCCTACCAGACTTTCGAGAAGGGACGCGAAGAAGGCGTCAGCTGCGCCTGCCACTGGACCGTGAATGCCGCGGCCTCGCGCGGCCACGGCAAGCTCTATGCGGACTGCTATTCAGTCGCACCCTCGGCGGTGTTCGTGCCGCCCGAGTCGCCGGTGAGGGAGCCTGGGGACCTGTGGGGCGTGCCGATTTCGGTCGGCTACCAGTCGGGCAGCCACTATTCCACCATCCAGGCGCTGGAGCAGTACATCGAGCCGAAGGAGATCAAGCTTTCGTTCGCCGATGGGATCCTGTTCGGCCGGTTGCAGAAGCTGGTCGACCGCGAAGTGCCTGCGGCCGCGCTGTTTTCCGGTCCCTACTACTTCGCCGAGCAGCTCGGGTTCCGCAAGATCATCGACACGACTTTCATGATCACCACCATGATCTCCGGCCGCGTGGACCCCGAGGACGTGAAAAAATATTTCCGCGCGCTGCGCCGCGCACAACGCGACATCGACCTGCGTCCGGAGCGCTACACGCACTTTTACCGCAATGAATTCCCGGCGCGCTTTCGCGAGCAGATGGATACGCGGCGCTGGGGCCCGGGCGAGCGCATCGTGTTCGAACCCTACACGCGCGAATCATTCGAGGACTCCCAGCGCTGGATCGCCGCGCACGGAATTTTCGAGGAGGGCAAGGTGGGTTCGGGCCGCTACGACGAATCGGTCGTTTCCATCCCGCTGTAAAGGCGATCCGATCGTAAATCGACTATGTCCGCTTTCTGGCCGAAAGCCGACGGATGCGCAACGCGACTCGTTCAGATACACCCTCCCAGCGGAGGAGCTTTCCATGATCAAGCGCACGCCGCGCATTCCGATGCGCGACCTCTCGACGCTGGCCGGAGAAGACGCAGAAACTGCGCGCAAGAACCGGCTCGGCGGTCGCGACCTCAACATCTTCCGGGTGCTGATGAACCACCCCCAGCTCACGCGGCGCTGGGCCGTGTTCGCCGCACATGTGCTTCACAAGCAGACGCTGCCTCCGCGGGAGCGCGAGCTGCTGATCCTGCGCATCGGCTGGCTCAATCAAGCCGAATACGAGTGGGCGCAGCACGTCGAGATCGCCAGGCGAAGCGGAATATCCGCAGAGGAGATCGAGCGAATCAAGCAGGGTCCGGACGCAGGATGGTCGGCATTCGACGCCGCGCTGATCCAGGCGGTGGACGATTTGTACGAAAGATCCGTCGTATCGGATCAGACCTGGACGGCGCTCGCTGGCAAGCTTTCGACGGAGCAGATGATGGATCTCGTCTTTACCATCGGGCAGTACAACCTCGTCAGTTGGGCGCTAAACAGTTTCGGCGTGCCGCTGGACGACTTCCTTCCTGGCGGCTTGTGATGAAGCACCCTCCTTTTATTTGGTTGTGCTCTGTGGGCTAGCGGATAGACTGCGCGTTCCGCCAACTCTTCCAGAGTCACGCCATGCCCGCCGACAACGCACGCACATCGCTTCAACTTCGCTCGCTGGTTCGCAGCAACGGTGAGCTCGAGCTTTCGCTGGCCGAAGTCGCGATCCCGGAGCCCGCGGCCGACGAAGTGCTGGTACGCATCGAAGCCGCGCCGATCAATCCGTCGGACTTGGGGCTGTTGTTCGGCGCCGCCGATATGAGCACCGCCAGGTACTCCGGCACCGGCGTCAACCCCGTGGTCACCGCCTCGATTCCCGAGAAGCTGATGAAGGCGATGGCCGGCCGGCTGAACGAGTCGATGCCGGTCGGCAACGAAGGTGCCGGCGTAGTCGTGAAAGCGGGCGCCTCCAGTGCGGCGCAGGCGCTGTTGGGAAAGACAGTCGCCGTCGTCGGCGGGGCGATGTATTCGCAGCATCGCAGCGTCAAGGCCGCGCAGTGCCTGGTGCTGCCTGCAGGCACGACGCCTGCCGAAGGCGCGTCGTGCTTTGTCAACCCGCTCACGGCGCTCGGCATGGTCGAGACGATGCGGCGCGAGGGACACAGCGCGCTGGTGCACACCGCGGCGGCGTCCAACCTCGGTCAGATGCTCAACAAGATCTGCATCGCCGACAAGATCGCCTTGGTGAACATCGTTCGCAAGCAGGAGCAGGAGGACATTCTGCGCGCGATCGGCGCAACGCATGTATGCAACGCCAGTTCGCCCGAGTTCATGCCGAAGCTGACGGACGCACTGGCCGCCACCGGTGCGACGATCGCGTTCGATGCCACCGGCGGCGGCAAGCTCGCCGGACAAATCCTGACGTGCATGGAAGCGGCGGTGAACCGTACCGCGAAGGAATACAGCCGCTACGGGTCGACGACGCACAAGCAGGTCTACATCTATGGGCGGCTCGACAATAGCCCGACCGAGTTCATCAACAATTTCGGCATGGCCTGGGGCATGGGCGGGTGGCTGTTGACCCCGTTCCTGCAGAAGATCGGGCCCGCGGCGGCGCAGAAGCTGCGCGAACGCGTCGCGGCCGAATTGAAGACGACGTTCGCGAGCCGCTACGCCAGGACCGTTTCACTGGCCGAGGCGCTGCAAGCGGAGGCGATCTCGGTCTACGGCAAGCGTTCGACCGGCGAGAAGTACCTGATCAACCCGAACAAGGGTGTGGCGGCATAGCTGTACGTCCGGCACCGGCAAGGCGTGCCGGAAGAGTTATTGGTAGACGAAGCCGATCCGCTGCAGCCGCGCGAAGCCGCCGCCATCGTCTTCGTTGGGCACCATGTTTCGCGGAATCGGCATGCCCCGCCAGATCGGCACCGCCCGGGTCGCGCCGGCGGGCGATCCGCGCCAGTCGCCCAGTCCAGAGCGCAGATGGCATTCGATGACCTTGCCGCCGATGAATTCGACGTTGATCCGGGAAGCGCCGCACGTGTCGGCGATCCGGTCGAACAGCGCCGGCAACTGCGGAAGCGCGCGCCCGCGCGGCTGCATGATCCAGCACAGCGGCGTGATCCCGGAAAAGATCCCGCTTACGCTGCGCAGCGGCGTCCAGCGGCCCCGGCGCCGGTTCCAGCGGTAGTCGATGCTCAGATGCTCGCCTTCGAAGCACTCCGACCAGTAGGAGCCGGGCGGCACGCCGAAGTCCGTTCCTTTCGCGTACCAGTGGCGCGCGGCGCCGATGCCCAGCCCGAGCAGGTTGCGCACCGGCTTGACGAAAAACCATCCGCTGCAGGGAGGATTCGTCCCGGCGGGACCGCACAGGTACCCGAGCTGCTGCGCGAGCCACAGGCGGTCGTAGAACGCCCGCCCTTGCGGGTATGCGAGCCAGGCGTCCTCGTCGGTCTGTAAGGCGAACGAATCCAAGTTGCAGATCAGGCGCGCGCTTTCACCAATAGGAAGGACCCTCACGGAAATTTTCCGTTCCCGACACGGATCGAAAAAGTCCTGGCACTTTAGGTACGATGTCGTAAACCGAGCGGATAACCCTTGAACTCCGGACAACGTAGCGCCGCGGCGCTCCTCGCGGCGACCGTCGTCAACCTCCCGCTCGGCACCCTCTATGCGTTCAGCGTCTTCCTGAAGCCGATGGAAGCGCTGCTCGGCGCATCGCGCGCCGAGATGAGCTTCGTCTTCGGCCTCGCCACCGTGACGCTCGTGCTCGGAATGAATTTCGCGCCGCAGCTCTACCGCAGGCTTTCTCCCGCTGCGCTCGCGGTCGCTTGCGGCTTGTCGAGTGCGGCAGGGTTGTGGCTTTCCTCTTCGGCTTCGAGCTTCCTGCAGTTCGCGCTCGGCTACGGCGTGCTGTTCGGGCCGGGAGCGGGGGTGCTGTTCATCGTGTCGCAGCAGGCAGTGAACCAGACCGTCCAGAGATCGCGCGGACTCGCCAATGGCTACGTCGTGAGCCTCTACCCGCTGGGCGCGATGCTCGGGGCGCCGGTCCTTGGCTGGTCGATCCAGGCTTTCGGTGTGCGCCCCGCGCTCGCCGGCCTGGGCGTGGTCGTGCTCGCCGCGTCCGCAATCGCGGCGGCCCTTTTGCGGATCGCCGAAATTCGCATGCTCGACGCATCGTCGACGGACGCCGCCGGCGATCGGCTGGGTCGCACGTTCTACCTGTTGGCCGGGGTGTTTTTCCTTGCGGCGGCCGGAGGCCTCATGGTGTTGAGTCAGGCCGCTGCCATTGTGCAGTCGTACGGCGGGAGTGCCGTGCTTGCGGTGGCGGCGACGACGTTCATAACCGGGGCTGTGGGCGGCGCGCGCATCGCCGGTGGATGGCTCGTCGACCACTTCGCGCCCGCGCGGGTGGGCGTCGGTGCTCACCTGTGCTCGCTCGCGGGCGCGCTGATGTTGAGCCTGATTCCGGGGCCGCTGACGGCAGCTTTCGCGCTTGGCCTCATCGGCGTCGGGTATGGCATCGTCTCGGGGCTCGCAGCCGGCACGATCGCGCAGTATTGGCACAGGAACGAGTTCGGCCTGGTCGCGAGCCGTCTCTACATCGCCTGGTGCGCGGCGGCAATCAGCCTGCCGGTACTCGCGGGTGCGCTATTCGACCGGACCGGCAGCTATGCATCTGCGGTGTGGCTTGCGGCAGGAATCAGCGTCCTGGGTGCGCTCATTGCGAGCAGGCTGCCGATCCGCACAGGCAATGATTGAGTACGTACCCACATGATCTGCGCCTTGCGGTTCGTTCTTGCGATTCTGTTGTTGAGCACTGCCGGATGCTTCGGGCCTAGCGAGGAGTCCGCCGGCAAACGTGTGCCGCGCTTCGAGCCTCCTCGCAGCGGGGCGGCACCTCCTCGCGTCGCACTGGTTCTCGGCTCCGGCGGGCATCGGGGATTCGCTCACATCGGGGTCCTGAAGGCTCTGAGCGAAAGCGGGATCCGGCCCGACTTGATCATCGGCTCGAGCGTCGGCGCCGTCGTCGGTTCCTTCTACGCCGGGGGCATGAGCGCAACGGAAATCGAGAAGCTGGCCTACAGCCTGTATTCGATCGAGCTCTTCGAGTTGAGGACGCTATTCGGCAGACCCGCCACGGGTGGCAGGGTGCAGGACTTCGTCAACAAGCACATTCAGCGCCGTGCCATCGAGGAATTGCCGATCGCATTCGCCGCAGCGGCTACGCGCGTACGGGATTCCTCGCTCGTATTGTTCAATCGGGGCGACACCGGCATCGCGGTGCGCGCGTCTGCTGCGAGCCCGGACGAGTTCGAGCCGGTTCGTATTGCGGGCGAAGCCTATGTGGATGCCGACGTGGCGAGTCCTGTGCCGATCCGTGCAGCACGGCGCATGGGCGCGCGCGTCGTGATCGCAGTCGACGTTTCGGCCTATGTTCAGAAAACGCCTCCAGGAGTGCCTGCCGAATGGGTGGAAAAAGACGCGCGACGGGCGAAGCAGATCGCAGCGGAAGCACCCGAGGCCGATGTTCTGATTCATCCCGATATCGGCTACTACGCGGGGCACAACGAAGCCTACCGGCGTCGCGTAATCGCGAGCGCCTACGAAGCCGCTCGCGAGCGAATGCCGGCGGTGCTCGCCGCCGTCGCGCGATCAGCGGAGACTTCCGCACCACGCCCGCCACCGCCCCGCTAGAATCGCATCCTCAAGGGGGCGATCGATGAAGTGGGGAGCATTTGCGGCGCTGCTTGCCGTCCAGGTTGCGGGCGGCAGTGCGACCGCGGCGGGGACGGATTCTTCCGGCACACCGCCAACGCGTAACGAGAAACCGGGCGCGATCCGCACCGTGCCCGGCATGCCGCCGGTCGTCGACCCGGCGAATCTCTACAGTGAAACGGCGGCCGGCAAGGTCCGGCCGGACGTAGCCAAGGCGCTGCCGCGCGTGTACGTGCCCAATCGCCGCTCGAACGATGTCTGGGTGATCGACGCCAATACGCTGCAGGTGGTGGACAGCTTCAAGGTGGGCATCAATCCGCAGCACGTCGTGCCGTCCTGGGATCTGAAGATGCTGTGGGTGACGAACAACGCAGAGCGGCGCGGGACCGGTACGCTGACGCCGATCGATCCCATGACAGGCAAGCCCGGCCAGGCGGTCGACGTCGACAATCCGTACAACATGTACTTCACGCCCGACGGGCGCTCGGCAGTCGTCGTAGCAGAGGCACGCATGCGGCTCGACTTCCGCGATCCGCAGACGATGGCGCTGCAGAGCTCGCTCCCGGTACCCGGATGCGCGGGCATCAATCACGGCGATTTCTCGATCGACGGGCGCTTCGCGATCTTCACCTGCGAATTCAAGAAGGGAACGCTGGCGAAAATCGATTTCGCCGAGCGGAAGGTGCTCGGTTACCTGCAGCTGTCGAAGCGAGGCATGCCGCAGGACATCCGCATCTCGCCCGACGGCAAGGTGTTCTACGTCGCCGACATGCATTCGGGCGGCGTGTTCGTGATCGACGGCGAGAAGTTCGCGGAACTGGCGTTCATCGAGACCGGCACGGGCGCGCACGGGCTCTACCCGAGCCGCGACGCCAAGCGCCTGTACGTCGCGAACCGCGGCTCGCGCCACGTCTACAGCCGCCCGAACGCCCTGGGCAGCGTCTCGGTGATCGACTTCGCCACGCGCAGGGTGGTCGCCAACTGGCCGATCCCGGGCGGCGGCAGCCCCGACATGGGCAACGTCAGCGCCGACGGCAAGACGCTCTGGCTCTCGGGTCGCTTCGACGACGAGGTCTACGCGATCGACACGACGAACGGCGCGGTGAAGAAGATCAAGGTCGGCTCCGAGCCGCACGGACTGACGGTGTGGCCGCAGCCGGGGCGGTATTCGCTCGGCCACACAGGGAACCTGCGGTAGTCATGAACCCCGAGAAAAAACGCGAGCAGCGGCTCAAGCTGCTGGAAGACCACATCGGCAAATCTCTGAGCGAGAGCGCTGCCGCTGGTGAATTGCAAAGCGCGCCCAGTTACGGCAAGCCGCTCGACTTCGGCGACGGCTACGACGATACGCCGACTGAACTGCGTATGGCCATGAAGATCCTGAAGGACGCAGGCGTGGTCCCGCCCGAGGTGGAATTCATGCGGCAGATCGAGGCGTTGCGTCAGTCGCTGGAAGGCGCGCCCGACAGCGAGGAGACGCGCGCCAAGCGCCAGCGCCTGTCCGAGATGCAGCAACAACTGGCGCTGCGGCTGGAGGGACTGCGTCGCAGCGGAACGCTCTGAGCCGGCCCTCGACTCAGCGTGTCCCGGTCGACAACAACGGCGACGCCACCGTGAGGCTCTCGTCAAACGCGTGGCGCATGCGCCCATACAAGCGAACGACCCGTTGCACATACGCGCGGGTTTCGGGATACGGCGGGACGCCCTGGAAGCGGTCCACCCGTTTTTCGCCGGCGTTGTATGCAGCGAGCGCGTACGTGACATTGCCACGGTAGTACGACAGCAACCAGCTCAGGTAGCGCATGCCGCCGCGCAGGTTCTGGGTGGTGTCGTAGGCATTGCGCACATTGAAGCGCTCGGCGGTGCCGGGAATCAATTGCATCAGGCCCATCGCCGCTTTCGGCGACTGTGCGCCGGTCTCGAAGTTGGACTCCACGGCGATGACCGAGAGCACCAGCTTGGGATCGAGTCCATACCACCCGCTCAGCGTCGTCGTCAGCGGGATCAGCCAGCGCTTGTGGCTCGCGAGCGAGAGCAGATAGCTGTCGATCATCGGAGTGCCGCCCAACCCATCGAGGTGCAGGTCGGCAACGTTGGGCCGTGCTGCCTTTTCCGGCAGCTGTGCGTGCGTGACGCAAGCGGGCAGCTCGACCGAAGTGAGCTGGATCGTGTCGAGCATCTGGTTGGCTTCGGCATGGCCCTGCGAGGCCGCCAGCGAGAACAATGCAGCGGCGAACGGCCGGCTCTCGGGCACGCCTTGTCCAAACGCGTAGAGCATGCCGAGACGGTATTGCCCCTCGATGCTGCCCGAGCGCGCAGCCTCGCAATACAGCGCAGCGGCCTGCCAGGCGTTGTCGCCCACTTCGGCGGCCGACTCCCGCTCGCCTGCCTGTTGCATCAGGCGGCGCAGTGCCGGCGGCTCATCGTTCAGCACCGCGGCTGATGTCGGCGCGAGCTTGCCGATCTGCGCAGGGCCGGCGTGCGCTGCCGGACTCGACACGATCAGCAGCGCCAATAGACCAAAGAGTAATCGAGGCACCACGCGATCATAGGTTCAATTCCTACCGCCGTCAGGTGCGCCGTCAAACGATGCGCGTACTTTCGCACAGTCGCGTCAGGCAATTTCGCACAGCTTCGCGTGTTATTCCGCCTGCGGAATCGGCGCCGACGGCACATGCCGCTCGGCGACCACGCGGCGCTCGGCGAGCGCTTCGATCTCCTCGTCGCGCAAGCCGATCTCGGCGAGGATCTCGCGCGTGTGCTCGCCGAGGCGCGGCGCCGCAGTGCGCGGTACCTTAGGATGTCCTTCGACTTGCAGCGGCGTGTCGACAGTGCGCACGCGGCCGAGCACCGGATCATCCAGCTCCACGAACACACCGTTGGCTGCCATCTGCCGGTCCGCGACCACGTCGTCGAGCGTCGCAACGATCGAGTGCGGGACATCCGCCTCCTCGAGCGCGCGCTGCCAATAGTGCATCGGCTGCGTAGCGAAGATCCGGTCGCAGATCTGAATGAGCTCGCGCATGCGTCCTTCCTTGAGGCGCTCTTCCAGCGTCGCGTAGCGCGGATCGTTGGCGAGCTCGGGCTGGCCGAGCGCGCGGCAGACCTTTGGCCAGTCGCGCCGCGTGTCCACGACGGACATCTTGAACAGTCGCCGGTCGCCGGCGCGGTAGTAGACCGACGTGAAGCTGCGCGCATCCTCGCGCGGACGGCGATCCAGGAACTGCGCGCCGAGCAGCTTCGCCTGGATCATGATCGAGTTCGACCACGCGCCGCTGGCGAGCAGCGAGCAGGAGACGCGCGTGCCGCGGCCGCTGCGCTCGCGCGCGAAGAGGGCAAGCAGCACCGAAGAGAGCAGCGCCATGCCGGCCGGATGGTCGCCGGTGCCGTAGCCCAGCGGTCCGAGCCAGCCGTCCGTCGGAAACAGGCTCGCCTCCATGCCCGAGCGCGACCAATAGCAGACCGAGTCGAAGCCCGGCTTGTTGATTTCGTCGCCGGCGTCGCCGAAGCCCGTGCCGTGCGCGTAGACGAGGCGGGGATTGATCGCCCGCAGCTCGGGCCAGCCCAGGCCGAGACCCTGCAGCGACTTCGGGCGGTGGTTCGTGAGGAACACATCGGCGCCCTCGACCAGGCGCCACAGGATCGCGCGCGCCTCCGGCGCCTTCAGGTCGATCGACAGGCTGCGCTTGCCGCGGTTATCGGGCAGGAAGCAGTATTCGTAGTCGTGGACAGGCAGACCGGGGATCTGATGCCCGCGCCGATTCAGGTCGCCTTCGATCGGCTCGAGCTTGATCACCTCCGCGCCGTAATCGGCGAGCGCCGCGCCGACCGACGGCACCATCACCATCGAGGCCGCTTCGAGCACGCGGATGCCCGAGAGCAGACCTGGTTCTTGCGACGAGAACGGCATGCGTCGTACCTCCACTGAGACCAGTAAGGTAACGCATCGCCGCCTCGGACCCATCCGTGCCCTGGCGTGACGGGTAGCTGGATTGCAAGCGCCACCCGTCAACCCGAGCCTTTATGTCTTCATGATCCGGCGGCCGGCCTTGCGGTTCTTGACGCGACCGCGTCCGCCTGCCGTCTTGGCGGCTCGCTTCTTGGCTGCAGTCATTCGACCGCCTCTGCTTTTCTTCATTGTCGTCACTCCTTTCGCCCGGAAAGCGGGCGATGCGGAAAATGGGCAAGCAAATTACGTGCGCGTCTGTGGGCCACGACACGTTTGGTCTTACCGCGCAGCCGTCCCGGTGCTCAGGGCTCGGCGTAGACGGTCACGCGATTGCGGCCCCCGCTCTTGCTGAGATAGAGCGCCTTGTCCGCACTGCGGGCGACGGCTTCCAGTTGTTCGCCGTGACGGGGATAGCTTGCCACCCCGATGCTCACCGAGATCGGCACGTTGCGATCCTCGATCCGCAGCGGCGTGTCGGCGATGTGCGCGCGAATGCGCTCACCGATCCCCGAGGCGGCGCTGGCGGTAGCGCCCGGAAAGAGGCAGACGAATTCATCGCCGCCATAGCGGGCGACGACGTCGCTCGACTTGACCGATGCGCGGATCCCCGTCACGACGGCGCGGATCAGCCGGTCCCCGGCTTCGTGGCCGAACGTGTCGTTGACGCGCTTCAGGTCGTCGGAATCGATCATCATCAGCGACAGGTCGCGACCGTAGCGCGCCGCGAGCCTGAACTCCTGCGCGGCGAGCGCATTGAAGGCGCGTACGTTGAAGACGCCCGTCAGCTCGTCCGTCTCGGAGATCAGCTTTACGCGCGCGAGTGCATTGAGGATGTCGTTCGAGAGCATCGTGGTGATGTAGGCGACGAGCACCATCGGCGCGAGCTGCGCCGCAAGCGTGCCGATGAACGCCACGGACAAGACCGGCGTCGCGTCGCTGTATCCGAGGAACACGTAGCACGCGGCAACCAGGCCCATCTGCAGCAGCGTTGCCACCTGGCCGAGCGTCAGCGCGCTGACGATGATCGGCAGGTAATAGAGCGGCACCAGGGAGCTTTCCAGGCCGCCGGTGAAGTACAAGACCCAGGTGATGAATGCGATCATGATCCAGGACTCGAGCGCGAGCAGCCCGCGCGTCGGGTGGGGAAAGAGCCTGAGGTAGTGAATCGCAATCGTGATCAGCGCGAACACCACCATTCCGGCGAAAATTGCCGGCACATTGTCTTCCTTGGTGCCCTTGAAGAAGTGATAGAGCAGCACGAGGATGATCAGCAGCCAGTTGATCTCGGCGACGGTGCGGAAGAAGTTGCGCAGGTCGGCGTGCTCGGCGTCGTACGCCCCCCGGCCCTCGGGTTCGCCGATCCGCTGGGCAGTATGGGTCGGTTCCCGACGGGTGGATTCGGCGGGACGATTCTCCGCGCCTGCTTCTTTCGCCTTGGCGGCCTGCGGCGCGAAACTGGCGAGGTTGGTCCGTAACAGGTTCTCCGCATCGCTCGCCGGCAGGGGCTTGGAAAAATAGTAGCCCTGGTATTCCTCGCAGCCGTGCGCTTCCAGGAACGCGAGCTGCTCGGCGTTTTCGACGCCCTCGGCGATGACGGGCAGCTTCAGCAGCCGGGAAAGCGAGATGATCGTCGTGGCGATCGCGGCATCTCCCGCTTTCCCCGGAATTCCGCGAACGAACGATTGGTCGATCTTCAGGTAGTCCAGCGGAAACTGCCGCAGGTGGCCGAGCGACGAATACTCGGTGCCGAAATCGTCCAGCGCCACCGCAATCCCCATCGATCGCAGCTCGTTGAGCAAGGCCACGGTCCGTGCCGGGTCTTCCATCATCGTGCTCTCGGTGATCTCGAGCTCGAGATGGCGCGGCTCGAGGCGGCACTCGTCGAGGATCGCCACGACGCGCGTGATCAGGTCGGCGCGAGCGAGCTGCCGCACCGAGAGGTTGACCGCGATGCGGGGGGGCGCGATGCCGGCGTCCAGCCAGCCGCGCATCTGCGTGCAGGCTCTCCTCAGGACGTAATCCCCGATCGCATCGATCAGGCCGCTCTGCTCCGCGATCGGAATGAACTTCGAGGGCGGGACCGTCTGCAGATCCGGATGCCGCCACCGCACCAGCGCTTCGAGGCCCGTAATGCGCCCCGATTTGATGGCGGCCCGCGGCTGGTATTCCAGGTAGAGATGCTCGGCCTCGATCGCACCGCGCAGCTGGTTGGCCAGATCGTGCGCCTCGACGGCATCGCGGTGCAGCTCGGCGGAATGGAAGCAATGGGTATTGCGGCCCAGGTCGATTGCGCGCCGCTTCGCGAACTCGGCCGACCGGACCAGCGTTTCCGGGTCTGCGCCGTCCTGCGGAAAGCGGCTGATGCCGACGCTTGCCGTGACGTAGATGTCTTCTCCCGACGCGCGGATCGGGGCCGCGACCCGCTTCAGCGCGTGCTTCGCTGCGGCGGCGAGCTCTTCGGTGCTGGACTGCACCTCGAAGAGCACCGCGAAATGGTCCGAGCCGAGCCGCGCCACCGTCTCGAGCGCATCGCGGCCTTCGCTGAGGCGCGCGCCGACGGCGCACAGCACCTCGTCGCCGACCGCGTTGCCGAAAGACTCGTTGAGCCTCGCAAAGTGATCGATGCCGACCAGCATCAGGCCGACCTGGGTTCCGCGCTGCTCCGCGCGGCCCAGCGCCGCGCGACAGAGCTCATGGAAGCGGTGGCGGTTCGGAAGCTGGGTCAGCGCGTCGTGATGAGTGAGAAACGTGGTCGCGCGCAACCTGCGGACCACGACCTGGCACAGCTTGAGGCCCAGTTCAGGCGCCTGGCCGATGATCTCCAGCAGCCTGGCCTGCCCAATCTCCACGATCTCGCAATCCGTCGCGGCGACCGCGGTTGCGCTGCGCACGCGGGCGTCCTCGTCGAGCAGCGCCATCTCGCCGATCACCCCGCCGGCTCCGACGGTCTCGTAGACGAGATCCCCGATCCGGATCGCGACCGATCCGGACCGGACCACGAACATGCTGCTCCCGGGATCGTCGATGGCGAACACCGGCTGCCCGGCCGCTACGCGACGCAGCGGCTCATGCCCGTTGAGAAACGCTGAAAGGTCAAGTGGCATGCGAGCAGGGGCTCTTGTACCATTTTTTTCCAAACCCGTCCGTCGAAACCGCGGCCGGCCCGGTTACACTTCGTTCCACCGCAGAATCGATCACCACGATGAACGACGAAAAAATCCAGGTACGCGTCACCAGCAGCGGCCAGCTGCTCGACGTGGTCGTCCTGAACAAGCGGCTGGACAACATCCAGATCGTCCTCGGGGAAGGCGTCCACAACGTGCGTTGCGACCTGGTCCCGACGCGCAATGGCGCGGCCTACGTCGGCAACGCGATGGGGCGCGAGATCGTCTACGAGCGGAGCCGCGAAAGCGTCAAGGCGGACCTCGTGCGCGCCGCCGGCTTCCGCGACTTCAAGCGCTAGCGCGGCGGGATTCGACGAGAAAGCCCCGTATGCGCGCCAGCGCACATACGGGACGGAGAAATCCACGTATTACCCCTTTTTGCCGTTTTCTCTTGAAAAGGGGCTTTGATGAAATTTCCAGTCGGAACAGAACAAGCTTTCTGGGGCTTTGCAGGCGGGGCAATCGCGGCGACCATCGTCGGATTCTCGTGGGGCGGATGGGTCACGGGTAGCAAGGCCGAGAACGAGGCGACCCAACGCGCCAATGCGGCCGTCGTCGCGGCGCTGGCGCCCGTCTGCGTCGAGCGGTTCCAGCGCGCTGCCGACGTCTCGGTCAACCTGGCTGCGCTCAAGAAAGTCGATTCCTGGTCGCAGGGCGACTTCGTCGAGAAGGGCGGCTGGGCGCTCTCAGCCGGAGGCAAGTCGTACGATCAAGTGACGGCGGTTGCCAGAGCCTGCGCCGTATTGCTCGCACCGCCTGCCTGACGGACCTGCGCCGGGATTTGTCTCCCCGGCCATCGCGCAATCCTACGCCCGCGCATGCCGGCGCAGCCATCCCCACGCGCGGTCGATCAGCCCTGCGACGCCGTGGGGGCTGAAGCACAGAAACAGAATCAGCACGAGGCCGTAGATCAGCAGAATGTTCCATGTCTGCAGCGTGCGCGCGGTCGTACCGACCACGAGGAAGATGAACTGCAGGAAGAGCGCGCCGTAAATCGCGCCGCTCAACGTGCCGATGCCACCGACCGCGATGCCGATCAGGAAGCCGAAAGAGAGGAACACGCCGAACATCCCGGGCCCGACGTATCGGACCGCGAGCGCCGCCAGCGCGCCGGCGATCCCGGTGAGCATTGCGCTGATCCCGAAAATCGTCGACTTGTACAGGACGAGGTCGATGCCCATCGCCTGCGCGGCGATCGGATGGTCGCGGATCGCAAGCGTGGCGCGGCCGATGCGACCGCGTAGCAGGTTCGCAGCAGCGACGAACGACGCCGTCAGCGTGAGCAGCGTCAACAGATAGAGCCATTGATCGAAACTCAGCGGCAGCCCGAACGGCACCGCCGGCACGTCGATGCCCATGCCCTGGCCGCCGCCCGTCCACTGGTCTATTCCCTTGTATTTCGCGACGCTCGGCAGCACCGCGCCCACCGCAAAGGTGGCCATCGCGAGGTGCATTGGGCCGAGGCGCAGCACCGGCAACCCGAACAGGAAGCCGGCCACCAGGCAGGTGGTGCCGGCGATCGGCAGCGCAACCCAATGCGCCAGGTCGAAATGAACGACAAGGATTGCGGTCGTATAAGCCCCGATCGCGTAGAAGGCGCCGTGGCCAAGAGAGATCTGTCCGTTGAAGCCTACGAGGATATTCAACCCGAGCAGCGCAATCGCGTAGATCAGGATATTCGTCAGCCTGAAGAGCTGGAAGTCGCTCGCGAAAAGGGGAGCCACAGCGGCAATCGCCAGCACGGCGAGCAGTCCCGACGTCTTCCAATACCGCCAACTGCGCTCGTTCTGCGTTATTCGATCACCTGGTCTGCACGCTGCGCCGCCAGCAGTCTACGCGCAGATGTAGCGATGCAGTGTCGCAGCGTCGCGCTTCCGCTGCGCAAATATTCCGTCTTCGCCTAGCAACCGCGTCCGGTCGGCCAAGTCAAAGGAGTACGTTGGATCGACAGGAGGTCCGCAATGCTTCGCGCCGCGATCGTCATCGCCGTTGCCCTGACGACGGTTCCCGCCTACGCGCAAGCTCCCTACCCGCAAGTTCTGAGGTGCGTCGACGCCGAAGGCAAGGTCGAATATCGCGCCAGCCCGTGTCCTGCCGATGCGCGCGAACAGGTCGTCGGCGCGCAGAACGCAACTCAAGAGGCGAACGCGGCTGTCGCGCACCCGGGTCTGCAGCGTCGTACAAACATCTCACAGGAGCGCAGGAGCGCGCTGGATGCCGCCGAACGAAACGCGGCCGTTGCGCGCGCGGCGCGGCCGCAAGTCGCGGTGCAAGTCCTGCCGCTACCGCCCGCGAAGTAGCGGCGCGGCTACAGCGCTGCGGCGGCGAACGTGTCGCAGCTGCGCACGCTGCCGCTTTCGAACCCGGTCTTGAACCAGCGCACGCGCTGCGCCGACGAGCCGTGCGTGAACGAATCCGGAACCACGACGCCGCGCGATTGTTTCTGCAGCGCATCGTCGCCGATCGCGTTCGCCGCGGCGAGCGCCTCCTCGACGTCGCCGGGATCCAGGAACGGCTTCGCCCGGTTGGCGTGGTGCGCCCAGACTCCGGCGAAGCAGTCCGCTTGCAGCTCGACGCGCACCGAGACCTTGTTGTATTCCCCAGGCGACAGCCTCTGCCGCAGCGCATCGGTCTTCGCGGTTACGCCGATCACCCGCTGCACGTGATGGCCGATCTCGTGCGCGATCACGTACGCACGCGCGAAATCGCCGCCGGCGCGAAAGCGCCGCGCCATCTGGTCGAAGAAGCTGAGATCGAGGTAGACCTTCTCGTCTCCCGGGCAGTAGAACGGGCCCATCGCCGCCTGCCCGGTGCCGCACGCGGACTGCGTGACGTTCCGGTAGAGCACGAGCGCCGGCTTGCGATATTGCGCGCCCGACTGCTTGAAGAGCGCTTCCCAGGTGTCCTCGGTCTTGGCGAGCACCTTGCGGACCTCGGAGACCATCGCGGCCTCCGGGTCGGTCGCGGGATCGATCGGCTTGACTTCGCCCTGCGAGCTGCCTTGCATGTTTTCCGCAACGCCGAGCAGCACCCGCGGATCGATGCCGAGAAAGTAGCTCGCGATCAAGGCGATCACCACCGTACCGATGCTGGCGCCGCCGATGCCGATGCCGCTGGCGCCGCGCCGGTCCTCCACGCTCGAGCTTTCGCGTTCGTCTCCAATTTGCATCGTCGCGCTCCTCGTCCCCTAGAGCCAATACTCCCAGACTCGCGCCGTGCTTTCCATGATCCGGCTGGCGATCGAGCGGCGCTTCCAATCCTCAAGCCCGATGCGTTTCGACTTGGCCAGATCGCGGCGGAATGACTCTTCCATCTGCCGGGCGAAATCCGGCCCGAGGATGACCACGTTCAGCTCCTCGTTGTGCAGAAAGCTGCGCCAGTCGATGTTGCTCGAGCCGACGGTCGCCCAGATTCCGTCGATCACGACAGTCTTGGCATGCAATAAGCGTTCCTGGCGCTCGAAGATTTCGACGCCGGCCTCGAGCAGGCCGGTGTAGTGCGAGCGGCCGGCGTACAGGATCGGCCGGAAGTCGGTGTACGAGGGCAGCAGCAACTGGACCTTGACGCCGCGCGCGGCCGCGCCCTTGAGCGCGTCGAGCGTCTGCGGGTCCGGCGAAAAGTAGGCCATCGTCAGATACACGGAGCGTGCGGCGTTGCGGATGGCGGACACCAGCGTCACGAAGATCGCCGGAACCGTGTCGTCGGGACTGCTGGCGATCACGCGCACAGGATGCTTGCCCTGCGGCTTGATGTCAGGCAGCCAGTTGCGCGGCTCGACCGGCTCCTTGCCATGCTTCTTCAACGTCTCGAGAAACTCGCGCTGCAGCTCGGCGACGGCCGGACCCGCGATCCGGACATTCGTATCGCGCCATCCCAGCTCGGTTCCTCCGCCCGGCGATCCGCGCGGCATCGAGCCGCCCGAGTATCCGCCCGAGTAGACGCCGCTGATATTGATTCCGCCGGTGAACGCGACGCGGCCGTCGACGATCACCAGCTTACGGTGGTCGCGGTGGTTGAGGCGCCACCCCATCGCGGCAGTCAGCGGGTTCACGGGATTGAACTCGACGACGTTCACGCCGCCTTTGCGCAACCGCTCGAAATAGTCCCGTGACGTCGAGATCGAGCCGACGCTATCGTAAATCACGTTCACTGCCACGCCCTGCGCGCGCTTGCGCAGCAGCACTTCCGAGAAGCGCATCCCGGTGGCCTCCTCGTCGATCGTGTAGAACTCGACGTTGACGTGATCGGTCGCGCGCTCGATCTCCTCGAACATCGCCTTGTACGCTTCCGGCCCGTCGTTGAGCAGCGTCACGTCGTTGCCCGGAACCAGCGGTGTCCCGGCGACCGCCTCCTCCAATGCCGCCTGGCGCTCCAGGATGTCGCTGTCGTCGCCCTTGCGGGGCAGCTTCGCAAGCACCGCCTCCGCCTGGGTCTGCGTGAGCGGGCCGCGGAATTTCGATGGGTCGTACGGCTGCGCAGCCCCAAAGCGCTGCCAGGAATCGACGTCGGGCAGCGTCGCGCAGCCGCCCAGGGCGAACGCAAGCAGTACCACTCGTGCCAAGGCGCGCATCCGGCTAGTGGACCATCGCTGCGCGAGCCCGTCTGTAGGAGCAATGCTGATGTTGCTGCAGCAGCCCGTCGCATTTGGACGGGCGCAGGGAGCGCGAAACAGCCCAGGCCCGTTCGACGCAACCGGCTGATTACCTCGTAAAATTCCGGTCCGTTCGAGACCCAAAGCACATGGCCAGCAGACGAACGCTCATTCAGCTGATCGGCGCAGCAATCGTCGCGCCGCGGATCGTGCTCGCTCAGCCGGCGCGCAAGGCGCTCGTGGTCGTGCTCTTTCCCGGCGACTCCGACAACGATGAGCGCGTTGCGCAGCCGTTCTTCGACGAGATGCAGCGCCTCGGCTGGACGGAAGGGGCGAGCATCACCTACGAGCGCTTGTCCGGGCGCGGCGCGCGCGAATACGTCGAGAACCTGGCGAAAATCGCGGCCGGTCTCGAGCCGCAGCTGATCTTCGCGACGACCGGGACGCTCGCGCTTGCCGCGGTGAAGGCCACCCAATCCGTGCCGGTGCTCTTCATGACCGCGGCCGACCCCGTGTCGATCAAGCTGGTAGCCTCGCTCGCCAAGCCGGGAGGCAATGCCACGGGCACGTATCAGTTCAGGAAGGATGCGGTGGTGAGGTGCATGCAACTCGTGCGCGATGCGTTCCCCCAGCACAAGCGCATCGGCGTGGTGTTCGACCGCCGCGGCGCCGAGGTCGAGCGCCAGCGCATCACGTACCACGACGCCGCGCAACGTGCGGGCCTGGAGCTCGCCGCTGTCGACTTCACCAACTTCGAGGCGGTTCCCAAGATCCTTGCCAATTACCGGCGCGAAGGGATCCGCGCCGTCGTGATGACGCCTTCGTTCACGCTGGTGGCGAACCGGATCGAGGCCGCGAAGTTCGCGCTGCGCAACAATCTCGCGCTCTTCGGCTACCGGGGGGACTGGGCGGAGGCGGGCGCGTTGATGACGTACGGCACCGACGGCACCGAGTCGCTGAAGCGCAGCGCCAGCATTGCGAACCGCATCCTCAAAGGATCGTCGCCCGCAGACACCCCGGTCGAGCAGGTCACGAAGCTGGAGCTCGTGATCAACATGAGTACCGCTAAAGCGCTCGGCTTCACGATCCCGCGCCCGATCCTGGCGCGCGCGAACCGCGTATTGGAGTGACGGGCAGCAATGCAACACTCGAGGAGCGAAACATGGATGCGCTGAGAGTCTACTGGCGGCCGGGATGCTCGAGCTGCGTCAAGGTGAAGGAGTTTCTCGCCGAGCTCGGGGTCGACTACGAGTCGGTCAACGTCTCGGCGCAGCCGGAGGCGATGGACGAGCTGCGCGCGCTGGGCGTACGCACCGTACCGGTCGTCACGCGCGGGCGCGAGTACGTGTTCGCGCAGTCGCTCGAGGACGTCTCGCGCTTTGTCGGCCGCGAGATCCGCATCGAACGCCTGCCGGAGGACGTTCTGATCCGCAAATGGCTGCACGTGCTCGAAGCTGCGCAGCGCCACATAGTGCAGGTGCCGGCGGCGCGGCTGCACGAGCGCGCGACCGAAGGACGCAACCGCAGCATCCGCGATCTCGCGTATCACGTGTACCAGATCCCGGACGCATTCCTGCAGGCGGTCGAGGGCGGAGTCTCGGACCTGACCTCGGTCTACAACGCCGAGCCCCCGGCGCACGTGCGTACGGTCGAAGACATCCGGGCGTACGGCGCTCGCGTCAGCGAGCAGTTGCGCAGCTGGTCGGCGCAGTCGTTGAACGCGGCGCGCGCCCAGACCGTGAAGACGTATTACGGCGAGCGCCCGCTGCACGAGCTGCTCGAACGCAGCACGTGGCATTCGGCGCAGCATGCGCGCCAGATCATCGTCGTGCTCGAGCGCTTCGGCATCGCACCCGACGGTCCGCTGACCGACGCCGACTACGCCGGACTGCCGATGCCGATCGGCGTCTGGGAATAGCGGGCGCGAGGGCGTCCGCGGACGCCCCCATCGTAGAATCGTGCGGTGGACGCGTTCGGCAGGGGAGTCGCAGACGAAGTCCGTGCGTCCGGAGAGCAGCGGCATCAGGCTGAATTCACCGGCACGGCGGCTGAATATTTCCGCATCTGGATCGTCAACCTCGCGCTGACCATCCTCACGCTCGGGATCTACTCGGCGTGGGCGAAGGTGCGCAAGCGCCGCTACTTCTACGCCCATACCTGGATCGCCGGCGAAAGCTTCGAATACCGCGGCCGTCCGGTCGCGATCCTGATCGGACGATTGCTCGCGCTGACGCTGCTCGTGATCGTGATCGCGGTGGGCAACTTCGTTCCTGAGCTCAGCCTCGAAAGCTTTTCGGGCAAGGCGCTGTTCTTCGGCGCGGCGGTCCTGATCGGCCCGTGGCTGCTGGTGCGCTCGTCGAAGTTCAACGCGTCGAACTCGGTCTACCGCAACCTGCGGCTTTCGTTCCTCGGCAGCTACGCAACCTGCTTCAAGCTGGTGATCCGTTCGGTCTGGCTGCTCTTTTTCGGCATTCTCTATCCGTATTTCAAGCACCGGCTGGTGAGGTATTCGGCGCAGAACCACGCGTACGGCGAGGCGCTCTTCGTCGTCGACGATTTCAGGAAGCCGTTCATTCGCGCCTATGTAGTCGCGTTCGGTCTGGGCCTGCTTGGCGCAGTCGCGCTGATCCCATTGTTCGGGGCATCGGCGCTCGCGGTGGAAGGTGCGGGGGAGCTGCTGCCGGCCGCGATCTATACGGGCTTTCTGCTGCTCTATGCTTTCGTGCGCGCGCGCACGACCAACGCCGTCTGGAACGCGATCCGCGTCGGCCCGCTGCGCTTCGAATGCACGCTGCGCGGACGCGACTACATGTGGATCTATCTGACGAACGTGGCCGCGATCCTGGTGACGCTCGGCTTCGCGACGCCGTGGGCCGTGATCCGGACCTTGCGCTACCGGGCGGCGAAGTTCGCGGCGTTCGCGTCCGCGCCGATCGACGCGATTACCCAGGCCGAGGGCGCGCACGTCGGCGCGGCGGGGCAGGAAATCGCCGAGCTGTTCGACTTCGACATCGCGTTATGACCGAATTCGACGCGATCTACTACGACGGCCGCAGTGCAGCGCGCACCCCGGTGCGCGTACGCGTTTTCGGCGATCGCCTGCAGGTGCACGGCAGCGTGATCGACCTGCAGGTGCCGATCAGCGCGGTGGCGGCCGATGCGCCGATCGCGAGCGCGCCGCGCAGCCTGCGGCTTCCCGGAGGTGCGCAGTTGCGCACCTCGGATCCGGCGGTGAGCGCGCTCTTTGCGCGCACCGAGCGCCTCGAGACGCTGGTCCATCGGCTCGAGCGGCGCTGGCCCTTCGCGCTCGGCGCGCTCGTCGTCATCGCCGCGTTCGCGTGGTGGGCGATCGTGCACGGCTTGCCGCTCGCCTCCGAGGCGATCGCACGGCAGATCCCGGTGCGCGCAGACGCCGCGATCGGCGAGCATGCGCTTGCCGCGATCGACGGCCGGATGTGCGAGCCGAGCCGGCTGAGCGCGCCGATGCAGGAACGCCTGCAGCGCGACTTTGCGAAGCTGGTCGCCGGGCTCGACGACGGCCATCGATATCGGCTGCACCTGCGCAATTGCCCGGGAATCGGTCCGAACGCGTTTGCGCTGCCCGGCGGGCCGATCGTGCTGACCGACCAGCTCGCCGACTTCGGGCGGGATTTTTCGGAGATGACCGGTGTGCTGGCGCACGAGGTCGCGCACGTGCGGCTGCGTCACGGCCTGCGCACGCTGCTGCAGGGCGCCGGCCTGGTCGCGCTGATCAGCACGCTGGCCGGCGATGCGGCGGCGATCACCAGCATCGCAGTCACGTTGCCGACGGTGCTGCTGCAAAGCGGATACTCGCGCGAGTTCGAGGACGAGGCGGACACGTTCGCGCTGGCGCGCCTGAAAGCGCTCGGCATCTCGCCGCGCGCGTTCGCGGAGCTGCTGGAACGCATCGACAAGGCGCGTCCCGGCAAGGGCGCGCGGGGTGCGCGCGACTATTTCGCCACGCACCCGCTCACCGCAGCGCGCATCGAGCGGGCGCTGGCGAGCGAGTCCGACCTGGACCGCTGCACGCACCAAAGCGCGGCCCGCGAGCGGCGGCTCGAGGAGTGCATGAAGGTGATCGCCTCGGGCAAGCGCTCCGCAAGCGAGCTCGCGTCGGCCCACGTCGCGCTTGGATTCGTGCTGGTCCAGCTCGGTCGACCCGCCGAAGCCGTGGAGGATCTCGCCCGCGGAATCGCGCTCGGAAGCCGCAGCGCGGAGGCGCACAACGCGCTGGCGTGGATCCTTGCAACGTCGCCGAGCGACGCGCTGCGCGACGGCGCGCGCGCCAAGCAGCTTGCGCTCGCCGCGTGCGAGCTGAGCGGCTGGAAGGAGGCCTACATCATCGATACGCTCGCCGCGGCGCACGCCGAGGCGGGCGAATTCGAAGAAGCGGTGCGCTGGCAGAAAAAAACGCTCGAGTTTCCCGAATTCGAGAAGGCGCACGGTGCGGCGGCACGCGAGCGCCTGGCGCTCTACTCGTCCGGTAAGGCGTACCGCGAGCCGCCTGCCGGCAAGTCCTAAGCGCTTGATCCGAAAGGCTCGTTGTTCAGGCATGTCCGTTGCTTTGATTCATGCAGGCACCGCTTAAAAGGAGCTTGTCATGAAAACGAAACCGATCGCAGCACTCGTTCTGACCTTGGGCTTGGGCGTCTCGACGGCGTTCGCCGCCGACCAGATGAACAAGGCCGCCTACAAGGCGGAGAAGGAACGGATCAAGGCCGACTTCAAGATGGACAGTGAACGCTGCAAAGGCCTCGCTGGCAACGCGAAGGATATCTGCCAGGCCGAGGCCAAGGGCAAGCAGAAGGTCGCGCTCGCCGAGCTCGACGCACGCAACAAGAACACGCCGAAGGCCCACGAGGATGCGCGAGTTGCGCGCGCCGAGGCGGCGTACGACATCAACAAGGAAAAATGCGATGACCTGGCCGGTAACAAGAAAGACACCTGCCTGCAGGAAGCCAAGGCTGCGCGCGACAAGGCCAAGGCCGACGCGAAGGCGGACCGCCAGTCCGTGAATGCGCAGACGAAGGCGAACGAGAAGATCGCAGAGGCGCGCAAGGACGCCAGCGAGACGAAACGCGAAGCCGACTACAAAGTCGCGATCGAGCGCTGCGATTCACTCGCGGGCGAGCGCAAGGACCAGTGCGTGAAGGACGCGAAGGCGCGGTTCGGCAAGTAGCCTTCGATCTCAGCGCTTCGTCTTGCGCTTGCGATCGAGGATGAGGTTCGCCTCGCGAAAGGATTTGGCGTAAAGGTCGGGGTAGTAGGAGCGCAGGACGGCCCAGTCGGCCGCCTTGATCCGGTCGAACTCGCGGCTCGCGACGATCTCGCTGTACTCGGCCCGCAGCGAGGCGAGTTGATCCCGGACGATGTCCTCGACCTTGAGGTCGCGCGTGCGGACGAGACGGCCGAGCGACGGCACCTTGGACCGGGCGATGGCGAGGAGGTGATGGGGCACCTCGATCTCCGCCGCTTCGACCGTTTCGCGGATCGTGCGGGCGTTGGAGATGGCGAGCGTCACCTTGCGGCAGTCCTCCTCCAGCTTGGCCAGCTCTTCCTCGATCGTCAGCGGTTCTGGCTTGCTCATGATTCGCTCTCCCGGTGCGCAATGCCCTCGTTCGACAGCGCACCGGGCGCCTCGTTCACTCGCGCATCCGGATCGGCAGGCTCTGCGTCGACCTGCCGACGAGGCCCTGAGTATCGAAAAGCCTGGCCTCGGCGAGGCCGTTGCCGGCGGTGCCCAGCAACGTCTGCGCGTCTACGCAGATCCATTCGCCGAGCGGCCGGCGCAGCAGGTTGATCGTCAGGTCGGAATTGACGAAGACATGGCGGCGGAAGTCGAGCACTGCGCTGATGCCGTTTCCCGAGTCGGCCGCGACTGCGACCCGCTGAATCGCGCTCGGCGCCTCTGCCGCGACCAGCGGGTAGCGCATGCGGAACCAGACCGCGCACGGGCCGCGAAAGAAAGCGCCCTGCGCGACGCGGCTCTCGATCAGGTCCTGATAGCCCGTGGTCTCGCGGGAGAACGGGAACCGCGCCGCAGCAGATTCTTCGACCGGACGCGGCGCCTGCGGCAGCGGATGTCCGGGTGCGCCGTCAGGAATGGCGATTTCCGCCTCGCGTTGCGCAACCGCGGTCAACCGCGCCACTTCCTTTCCTTCGGCGAGCAGTTGCGCAGCGAAATGGGCGACGTTGCGGCCGGCATACTCGGTCTGCACGGCGACCGAAAGCTCGCCGATCGGAATCGGCCGCAGCAGGTTCGCGGTCAGCCGGGCGATGTGGCGCAGTTCCAGCGCTGCAGCGGCGCGCTCGATCTCGCCCGCGGCGAGCGCGATCGGCGGGCCGGCATGCTGGTGCTCGGGGCTCCAGGGGCCACGGGTCAGCGCGGTCGCGCGATACGCTCCGTTTCCGAGTGCGACGAATGCGCTCTCCGGGGTCACTTTTGCTGCGGCCGATCCTCGTCGGCAAAGGCCGAGGGCGCGCCGTCGAGCCACGCGCGGCCGGTCGCGTAGAGCCGTTCCACTACCGGGCCCTTCAGCTGCGGCAGGTCGAGCTTGATCGTGAAGCCGTTCTTCGTCTGCAGGTACGCGAGGTGGCGATAGCCTTCGGGAAAACGGATCAGCAGCTCCGGATCGAGCTTGAGGCTCGCCGACGGATCGACCGGATCGATGCGGTCCTTCTCGTAGATCGGCTGGCGCCGCACGATACCCCAGCGGCCGGCGCGTTTCTCGAAGAAATCGTAGAAGCGGCCGGTACACACGACGTCGGCGAGCACGCCGTCGACCTGTGCGCGCTGGTTGATCGTCATCTTCGTCTGCGCGATCGCGCGGCTCGCTTTCAGGTCGACGCTCGTGCCGCCGAGGAAGTGCAGGATGCTGACGCCGCGCTCGAAGCCGGCGCGGCTCACCTCGATGAACTGCGTCGCCGGCCCCTGGAACCAGGTCGCGGTCATCCAGCCGTCGTCGTGCCACACGGTGCGAAAGCGCTCCCAGTCGCCCGCGTCGCGCCACAGCGCCCAGTTCTGCACCGTTTCGATGATCGCGAGTCTGTCTTGCATGGCTCGATTCCTATTGCGGCTGGATGCCGGCCTTGTCGCGCACCGCGGTCCAGCGCGCAATTTCCGAGCGCAGGTGCGCAGCCAGCGCTTCGGGGGTCGAAGTTTCCGGAACGAACGCTGCGTTGGCGAGCTGCTTGCGGACGTCTTCGCGCTGCAGCGCGGTTCGCACGCTGCCGCTCATACGCGCCACCACGGGCGCCGGCGTCTTCGCCGGAAACGCGAGCGCATACCAGGTCGTCACGTCGTATCCCGCGATGCCGGCCTCGGCCACGGTCGGGATTTCCGGCGCTGCGGCGAACCGCTGCGCCGAAGTAACCGCCAGCGCCTTCAACGCGCTGCCGCGTACCGGTCCGAGCACCGACGCCGCGACCTCGACCAGCAGGTGCGCTTCGCCGCTCTGGATCGCGGCGATCGCGTTCGGCGTTCCCTTGTACGGGACGTGCACCAGGTTCACTCCTGCGAGCTGCAGCAGCAGCTCGCCTGCAAACTGCTGCGTGCTGCCGACGCCGACGCTGGCGAAATTGAGCTTGCCCGGACTTTGCCTGGCGGCGGCGAGCAGCGCCCGCAGATCGGCGTACGGCGCTTTCGGTCCGGCGACGATGACCAGCGGCATTGTCGCGACCATCGTCACCGGCTGGAAATCGGCCGCCGCGTCGTACGGCAGCGACTTGTACATCACTGCGCCTACGGCATGGCCGTTATTGAGCAGAAACGCGGTATAGCCATCGGCCGGCGCGAGTGCAACCTGCTGCGCCGCGATCGTTCCGCCGGCCCCGGGACGATTCTCGACGACCACCGGCTGACCGAGCAGCTCGCCGAGCGGCGCGGAGAGGATCCGCGCGAGGATGTCGGTTCCGCCGCCGGCGCCGAAGCCGACGACCATGCGCACCGGGCGCGCCGGCCATTCCTGGGCAGAGGCGGCCATTGATGCGGCAAGCGCCGCAGCGAAAACGAGCCATCGCATCAATCGACTTTCGCTCCCGAGATTTTCACCACCTTGGCCCACTTCACGATCTCGTCGCGCAGGAACCTGTCGAACTGGTCGAGCGTCATGCTCATCGGCACAGCGCCCTGCTTCATCCAGTTCTCCTTCACCTCCGGCGCCTGGATGATCCTGCCGACTTCGGCGTTGAGGCGCTCGAGGATCGGCTTCGGCGTTGCAGCGGGCGCCATCAGGCCGAGCCAGATGCCGGCTTCGTACCCGGGAACGCCTGCCTCGGACACGGTCGGCACGTCGGGCAGCACGCTGGAGCGCGATTTCCCCGTGGTGCCGAGCGCCTTCAGCTTTCCTGCACTCACGTTCGGCGCCATCGTCGTAATCGCGTCGATCATCATGTGTACCTGGCCGCCGAGGATGCCGGTGCGCGCCCCGTCGCTGCCTTTGTAGGGCACATGAACAATGTCCACGCCCGCCATCGCCTTGAAGAGCTCGCCGGCCATGTGATACGGCGTCCCCGGCCCGGAAGACGCGTAGTTCAGCTCCTTTGGTTTCGCTTTGGCGAGCGCGAGGAATTCCTTCAGGTTGCTTGCGGGCACCGAGGGATGCACCACCATCAACAGATCGGAATAGTTCACGCCGTTGATCGGCGCGAGATCGCGCATCAGCTCGTAGGGTTTCTTCGGAATCAGCGTCTCGTTGACGGTGTGCGTGTTCGACATCATCAGCAGCGTGTAGCCGTCGGGTGCGGACTTCGCCACTGCGTCGCTGCCGACGACCGCACCGGCGCCCGGGCGGTTTTCCACCACGAACGGCTGCCCGAGCGCGTCCTGCAGCTTCGCGCCGAGAAAACGGGCATAGATGTCGGCAGGCCCGCCGACGGCGAACGGAACGATGATCTTCACCGGTCGCGCGGGGTAGGTCTGCGCGTGCGCGCTCGCCGCGGCCAGAAGAGCAAGCACCAGTGAAACGAGCAAAGCAACGGGACGCGCCATGAGGAGCTCCAGCGGGACGGAGAGTGCCGCCGGATTCTACGCGCCTGCGGTGCTGGCACAATGTGCCTCCCGATGAGCGCGCGGCAATCGAATCGCAGGCGAACGATCCCGATCCTGCCGTCACGGGTCACGGTGGAGGGCATCGATCGCGCGCCGCACCGGGCGTTCCTGCGCGCGCTCGGACTGTCCGACGCGGACCTGGCGCGGCCGTTCGTCGGCGTCGCGTCGACCGACGGCCGCGTGACGCCGTGCAACGCGCTGCTCGGGGCGTTCGCCCGCGAAGCCTGCGTCGCGGTCCGCGACAGCGGCGGCGTGCCGTTCGACTTCGCGTCGATCTCGGTCGCCGACTCGATGTCGATGAATCATGCCGGCATGCGTTTCTCGCTCGTCTCGCGCGAGCTGATCGCCGACGGCGTGGAGGCGGTGGCGCGCGGTCACGCCTACGATGCGCTGGTTGCGCTCGCCGGGTGCGACAAGACGCTGCCCGGGATGATGATGGCGATCACGCGCCTCAACCTGCCGTCGGTGTTCCTATATGGTGGGGCGGCGCTTCCCGGGCGGTGGCGAGGCCGGGACGTCACGGTCCTCGACGCCTACGAGGCGGTCGGCGGGGTGTACGCGGGCACCGTCAGCAGGGAGGAGCTCGACGAGCTCGAGCGCGCCTGCCTGCCGACGCTGGGGTCGTGCCCCGGGCAATTCACCGCCAATACGATGGCGATGGTCTCGGAGACGCTCGGGCTCGCGTTGCCGGGATCCGCGACGATGCCGGCGGTCGCGCCCGAGCGATCCGGGCAGGCGCGCGAGGCGGGCCGCACGGTCATGGAGGTTCTCAAGCGCGGCGGGCCGCTGCCGCGCGAGCTCGTCACACGCAAGTCGATCGAGAATGCGTGTGCGGCCGTTGCGGCAACGGGCGGCTCGACGAACGCCGGCCTCCACATTCCCGCAATCGCGCATGAAGCGGGTATTCGCTTCGATCTCGACGATTTCGCGCGGGTAGCGAGCCGCACGCCGCTGCTCGCGGACATGCAGCCCGGCGGCCGGTTTCTCGCCCGCGATCTGCACGAGGTCGGCGGCGTCTACACGGTGCTGAAGGAGCTGCTTCGCCGGGGCGCTCTGCACGGCGATTGCCTTACGCTCTTCGGGACGACGCTGGAGCACGAGCTCAAAGGCCATCCGGGAGCGGATGGCGCGGTGGTGCGCAAGCAACCGTTGCTGCAAAGCGGCGGCATCGTGGTCCTGAAGGGCAGCCTCGCGCCGGATGGCGCCCTGATCAAGGTCGCCGGGCTGAAATCGCTCGGCTTCGAAGGGCCGGCGCGCGTGTTCGACAGCGAAGAAGCGTGCGCGGACGTCGTGCGGCGGCGCGCCTACCGGGCCGGAGAAGTGCTGGTGATCCGCAACGAAGGTCCAAAGGGCGGCCCCGGGATGCGCGAGATGCTCGGCGTCACCGCGCTCCTCTACGGCCAGGGCATGGGCGAGAGCGTCGCGCTCGTTACCGACGGGCGCTTTTCCGGCGCGACGCGCGGCATGATGGTCGGGTACGTTTCGCCCGAGGCTGCGTCCGGCGGCCCGATCGCGCTGGTGCGCGACGCCGATCGCATCCGCATCGATGCGGCCGCCGGAACGATCACGCTCGGCGTTGCAGCGCGAGAGCTCGCGCGCCGGCGCAAGGCCTGGCGCGCTCCGCAGCGCGCTCCGCTGTCGGGCGCGCTGGAGAAATATGCGGCGCTCGTCGGCTCGGCGTTTCGCGGCGCGGTAACGCATCGCGGCGGCATCCAAAAGAAAGCGTCGCTGTCAAGTGCGGAACGCGCAACGACGCGGCGCAAAAAGATTTTCCCCGCGGCATGAAGCGTTTGCGCAACGCGCGGAAAATTTTTCACGCGGCGTCAAAAAATTTCTCCAAACGGATTGTGTTCGCGGAATTGTGTGGCTATGATGCACGCTCGTTTGCGCGGCGCGCCAGCACCGCGGACTAGAACGGAAGGACGATCCCGACGTCCTCGAGTCGGGATGACTGGGAGAACGCATGGCATCCGTTGTCACCAAGGCGGATCTCGTTGAGGCCGCGGCGAAAGCCGGCAACCTCACCAAGAGCGCCGCGGGCGAGGCCGTGAATGCGATATTCGATTCGATCGTCCACAGTGTGGCGAAGGGCAACCGCGTAACCGTGGTGGGGTTCGGCACGTTCCTGCCGCGCAAGCGCAAGGCGCGCTCGGGACGCAATCCTGTGAACGGCAAGGAGATCAGGATCTCGGCCAAGACCGTGCCGGCGTTTTCGGCGGGGCAGGGATTCAAGGAGGCGGTTTCGGATCGATAGGCGGCGACGCCCGGACGTTGGAAATCTCGGGCCGCGAGGCATGCCTCGCGGCCCTTTCTTTTTGTGCCGCACCCTGCAACCCGCACCGATCTGAGGCTCCGTCGCAGCATGCGCGCGTAACACGGTGTATTGCGGGGGCATTGCAAAGCACAATGCGCCTTGGCAGAATGCCCCGGGAATGCAACCGGCTCGATGACGAACCCCCTCATCCTTTCGCTGGATAGCCACGGCGTGCCGCACCGCTGGATCAGCTGGCAGCAGGCCTGCTTCTATTACGCCAAGAATCTCGTCGCCTGGACGCTCGGAGACGAGACGTTCACGTTCTACGGCGGGATCTCGCGCGCGACCGGGTCGCGCTCGAGCATCACTGCGCACTCGATCATCGCCATCAAGGGCAAGGCGCACGCGGCCAAGGGCTTCAATCACGTGCCGCCGCTGAACAACCGCGAGCTCTTCCGTCGCGACCGCCACATGTGCGGCTATTGCGGCCGCGAATACAGTTTCTTCCGCCTGACGCGCGATCACGTCACGCCGCTTTCCCGCGGCGGACGCGACACGTGGATGAACGTGGTCACTGCCTGCCGGCAGTGCAACGGGCAGAAGCGCAACCGCCTGCCCGAAGAGTCGGGCATGGAGCTGCTGTATGCGCCCTATGTGCCGAACAAGGCGGAGTTCCTCATCCTCACCAACCGGCGCATCCTCGTCGACCAGATGGAGTTTCTGAGGCAGCACGTCGCCTCGCATTCGCGGGTCGTCTTCGCCCCTGCCTGATTTCTGGCGTAGCAGCGGTTATCACCTGCTCGAGCACGACCCCGCGGGACGGCTGCGCGTCACCGACGATTTCCTGCGCGCGTACTGCCTGCGCCCGGAGATTCACCCGGTCGAGGAGTCGTGCGACGCCGAGCGCGCGCTGCATGCGGCGCTGATGGAGGATCCGCGCCGGCCGGTGGCGGCCGCCGAGATCGACGCAATCGCGGACGAAGATGCGCGCGACAACTATCGCATCCTGATGCGCTTTCGCGCGCGGTTGCTGGACGCAGGAACGCTGGAGGCGTGCTATGCGGGGCTGTTCCGCGGCGAGGGCGTGAACGTGCCGCCGCTCTTCGTCGACCAGCTGGCGCACGTGATCCTGCGGAATGTACTCGCCGACCGGGGTGACCCGCTCGAAGCGCGCTGCGCGGAGCTCTTCTTCCGCGAGCAGAAGGTCACGCTGCGCGAGGGCCACGCATTGCTTGCCGACCTGGAGACGATCGGGATGCACGCCTCCGGCTCGCGCTTCGGCAGCATCGGGCGGCTGATCGTGGAAGCCGAGGGTGCGCTCGGCCCGGTGAATCTCGACGTGCTGGATCGCAACAACGCCGCGCTCTATTGGCAGCGCGAATCGCGCTACGACACGGTGATCAGCCTGAGCTACGGGCACGCCGCGGCGGAAGCGCTCGGTCGGGTGATCGAGGCGTGGATCGCGCATTTCCAGGCGGTCGCCGTCTCGGTGCGGCCGATCCGCGCGATCGAGGAGGAACGCTGGGCCTGGCACATCGGGCTCGACGCCGAGTCGACCGCGATCCTGAACGATCTGTGGCGCGGCGAAGAGGTCGAGGCGGGGCGCATGCGCCGGCTGCTCGCGCTGTTCCGGCTGGACTTTCCGGATGCGGACGCGGTCCGCGCGGACGTCGCCGGGCATCCCATCTATCTGGCTGTCGCCGCCAACGACGACGACGTGGTGCGCATGAAGCCGCAAAACCTGCTCACCAATCTGCCGCTCGCCGCGCAATCATGAAGCCCGAATACTGGGAGCGCGCGAAGCGCGCGCTGCGGCGCGCGGATCCGGTGATGCAGGACATCATGCGCGCGCATCGAGGCACTTCGCTGGTGCGACGCGGCGAGCCGTTCCTGACGCTGGCCCGCGCGATCGTCGGCCAGCAGATTTCGGTCAAGGCGGCGCAGAGCGTGTGGAACCGGCTCGTGCTCGTCGTGCCCGAGATGGTGCCCGAGCACGTGCTCGCGCAGGAGCGGCCGCGCCTGAGGGCGTGCGGCCTTTCCGATCGCAAGGTCGAATACATCGCCGATCTGGCGCAGCACTTCGCCGACGGCACGATCCACGTGGCGCGCTGGCCGCAGATGAGCGACGAGGAGGTGATCGCGGAGCTCGTCCAGGTGCGCGGGATCGGTCGCTGGACCGCAGAGATGTTCCTCATCTTCAACCTGCTGCGGCCGGATGTGCTGCCGCTCGACGACCTCGGGCTGCAGAAGGCGATTCGCCTGCGCTATTTCCGCGGCCGCAAGGTCTCGGCTGCGCGCATGCGCACGCTCGGGGAGCAGTGGCAGCCGTGGCGCTCGGTGGCGACCTGGTATCTGTGGCGTTCCCTCGACCCGGTGCCTGTGGAGTATTAGGCCGAGGCGTAGAATCGCCCGGGCATGAAGACCACGTTCCTCGATTTCGAGCAGCCGATCGCGGAGCTCGAGAATCGCATCGAGGAATTGCGCTACGTCCAGGACGATTCCGCTCTCGACATCTCCGAGGAGATCGAGCGGCTGACGAAGAAGAGCCAGGCGCTTACCAAGGAAATCTACGCCAAGCTCACGCCCTGGCAGGTGGCGCAGGTCGCGCGCCATCCGCAGCGCCCGTATACGCTCGATTACGTGCAGATGCTGTTCTCCGGGTTCGAGGAGCTGCACGGCGACCGCGTGTACGCCGACGATGCATCGATCGTCGGCGGGCTGGCGCGCTTCGACGGCGACTCGTGCGTCGTGATCGGCCATCAGAAGGGCCGCGACACCAAGGAAAAGATCGTGCGCAATTTCGGCATGCCGCGGCCCGAGGGCTACCGCAAGGCGCTGCGGATGATGACGCTCGCGGAAAAATTCTCGCTGCCGGTCTTCACGTTCGTCGACACGCCGGGCGCCTATCCGGGGATCGACGCCGAGGAGCGCGGGCAGTCGGAAGCGATCGGCAGGAACCTGTTCGCGATGGCGCAGCTGAAGACGCCGGTCATCGTCACGGTGATCGGCGAGGGCGGCTCGGGCGGAGCGCTCGCGATCGCGGTCGGTGACGTGGTGATGATGCTGCAGTACGCGACGTACTCGGTGATCTCGCCCGAGGGCTGCGCGTCGATCCTGTGGAAGAGCGCGGAAAAAGCGCCCGAGGCGGCGGAATCGCTCGGCATCACGGCGAGCCGCCTGAAGACACTGGGTCTCATCGATCGCGTCGTCAACGAGCCGCTCGGCGGCGCGCACCGCGATCCGCAGGCTGCGGCGACGGTGCTGAAGAAGGCGCTCGTCGAGGCGTTGCGGCAGGTGCGGGAGAAAAAGCCGAAGCAGCTCGTCGAAGAGCGCCTCGAGCGCCTGATGAGCTATGGCAAGTTCAAGGAAACCGCCGAGCGCTGAAGCGGCCGTGCGCGCATTTCTCCGCGCGCACGATCTGCGAGACCAGCGCGTCGCGGTCGGCCTGTCCGGCGGAATCGATTCCGTCGTCCTGCTGCACCTGTTGCGAGCGCTCGCTCCCGAGTTCGGATTTCGTCTCTCGGCGATCCACGTCCATCATGGCTTGAGTCCCAACGCGGATGCGTGGAGCCGCTTCTGTCGCTCGCTTTGCCGGCGCTGGAGAGTGCCGATCACCGTTCGGCGCGTCCGCGTCACGCGCGAGGGAAAGGGGCTCGAAGCCGCAGCGCGCGTCGCGCGCTATCGGTGCTACCGCGCGTTGCGCGCAGAGGCGATCGCGCTCGGCCATCAGCTCGACGATCAGGCCGAAACCGTGCTCATGAACCTGCTGCGCGGAGCAGGGCTCGCGGGCGCAAGCGGGATGCGACCGTCGGTGGCGCTCGGCGAGAAACGCTTGCTGCGCCCGCTGCTCGAAGTGCCGCGCGAAGCGATCGTGCGCTACGCGAAAGCGAACCGCCTGGAATGGATCGAGGACGAGTCGAATCTCGACGAGACGCTGACCCGCAACTATCTGCGCCGTCGCGTCGGTCCGTTGCTCACGGCGCGCTATCCACGCTGGCGCGAGAGCCTGGCGCGCGCGGCGCGGCACTTCGCTCGCGCGGATGCCGATGCGAACCGCATGCTGCGTGTGTTCCTCGCCCACCACGGACTGCGCGCGCCGAGCGAGGCGAAGCTTGCCGAGATGCTGCGCCAGCTTTCCGGCGCGCGGCGCGGTGGGCGCGTGCGGATCGCGCATGACGGAAAGGAACTTCGTGCGTATCGCGGGCACGTAATCGTGAAAACCGCGAAATCCGAAACACCCTTTACCGCGGTGAAGTGGTCAGGCGAGTCACGGCTCGTACTGCCCCAATTGGGAGGCGAGCTCCGGTTCCGGAAGAAGCGTGGAGAAGGAATCGACCTTTCAAAGGTCATCGGGGGAATGACGGTGCGCTTGCGCTCGGGTGGCGAGCGCCTGCAGCTGGACGCGAAGCGGCCGCGCCGCACGCTGAAGAACCTGTTTCAGGAAGCCGGAATTCCGCCGTGGGAGCGCGAGCGCCTGCCGCTTCTGTTCAGTGGCGCCGATCTCGTATGGGTGCCGGGGCTCGGCGCCGACATTCGCTATCGGGCGGCGGCCGGTTCAAAGGGGACGCTGCCAGAGTGGAAGAAATAGCCAGGCCTTCCTTCCTCCGCTCTAAGCCTTTGTTTTTATGTGAAAGAGCGCAGCAGGATGCTATAATCGCGCGCTATTCAGCGAGCGCATCGGGAAAACGAAATGGCGGTCGAACGCACTCTATCCATTATCAAGCCGGACGCAGTCAAGAAGAACGTCGTCGGGCAGATTCTTGCGCGCTTCGAGTCGGCCGGACTGAAGGTCGTCGCTGCGCGCATGAAGCATCTCTCTCGCGCCGAGGCCGAAGGCTTCTACGCGGTGCACCGCGAGCGGCCGTTCTTCAAGGATCTCGTCGAGTTCATGATCTCGGGACCGGTTCTCGTCCAGGTGCTCGAAGGCGAAGGCGCGATCGCGCGCAACCGCGATCTGATGGGCGCGACCGATCCGAAGAAGGCGTCGAAGGGCACGATCCGCGCCGACTTCGCCGCTTCCATCGACGCCAACGCAGTTCATGGATCGGACGCCCCGGAAACCGCGCGCTTCGAGATTGCCTATTTTTTTCCTGCCTCTGAGATCTATTCGCGCTAGGCGATGAAGGTCAATCTCCTCGATCTCGATCGGACCGCGATGGAGCGCTGGTTCGCGTCCCTCGGTGAGAAGCCGTTCCGCGCGCGGCAGGTGTTGCGCTGGATTCACCAGCGCGGCGCGAAGGATTTCGACGCGATGACGGATATCGCGAGGAGCCTGCGCGCCCGGCTTGCCGAAGATGCCGAGATCCGCGCTCCCGCAATCGTCGGCGACAGCACCAGCGCGGACGGTACGCGCAAGTGGCTGCTCAAGGTCGATCGCGCCAACGCCGTCGACGCGGTATACATCCCCGAGACCGGACGGGGCACGCTCTGCATCTCGAGCCAGGCCGGCTGCACGCTCGATTGCTCGTTCTGCTCGACCGGGAAGCAAGGCTTCAATCGCAACCTCAGCACCGCCGAGATCGTCTCGCAGCTCTGGATCGCGAACGGCCTGCTCGGCAGGAAGCAGGGCGCGTCGCGGCCGATCACGAACGTCGTGCTGATGGGCATGGGCGAGCCGATGCTCAACCTCGACGCGCTGATCCCGGCGCTGAAGCTGATGCTCGATGACGATGCCTACGGGCTTTCGCGCCGGCGCGTCACCGTTTCCACGTCCGGCGTGATTCCGGGAATGGACCGGCTCGCCGAGGAATGCCCGGTGGCGCTCGCGGTGTCTCTGCATGCGCCGGACGATGCGTTGCGCAACCGCATCGTCCCGATCAACCGCAAGTACCCGATTCGCGAGCTGATCCGCGCGTGCAACCGCTACCTCGAGCGCGCGCCGCGCGACTTCATCACGTTCGAATACGTGATGCTCGAAGGGGTGAACGATTCCGCCGCCCAGGCGCGCGCGCTGCTGCTGATCGCCGCGCAGGTGCGCTGCAAGTTCAACTTGATCCCATTCAACCCGTTCTCGGATTCCGGCTTCCATCGCTCGAGCCCGGAAGCGATCCGCCGCTTCGCCGAAATCCTGCAGGGGGCGGGGCTCACGGTCACGATCCGCAAGACGCGCGGCGACGCAATCGACGCGGCGTGCGGCCAGCTCGCCGGCAAGGTATCGGACCGGACGCGCAGGGTCGCGGTGCGGCGCGCTGCAATTCCGGTGCGGGAGGCGAGGACATGAAACGGCTCACGGTGCTGCTGCTCGCCTGCATTGCGGCCGGCTGCGCGACGACGACGACGACGGAGACGCCTTCGGGGTCGCCCAGCACCCCCGGCGCGATCACCGGCAAGGTGGACGAACCACGCAACCGCGCCCGTATCCATACCGAGCTGGCCTCGCTCTATTTCGAGCGCGGCAACATGGGCGTCGCGCTCGAAGAGCTGCGGATCGCGACCAACGCAGATCCGACCTACGCGCCCGCGCACGGCTTGTTCGCGCTGGTGTACATGGAGCTGAAGGAGCAGCAGCTCGCGGAGCAGAGCTTCCAGCGCGCGCTCGGAATGGCGCCGCAGGACTCGGACCTGAACCACAACTACGGCTGGTTCCTCTGCCAGACGCAGCGCGAGAGCGAGGCGATCAAGTACTTCATGCTGGCGATCCGCAATCCGCTCTACAGCACGCCGGGCCGCTCGCTCGCCGCCGCCGGCATCTGCGCGCTGCGCAAGAACGAGATCAAAGATGCGGAGCAATACTTCCTGCGTGCGCTGAAGATCGACGCCGACGACCCGGCTTCGCTGCTCAACCTCGGGCAGATTCGCTACCGCCAGGGCAACTATGACGAATCGCGCCAGCTCGTCATGCGCTTCAACAAGCTGGTCGAGCCGTCGCCGGAATCGCTATGGCTGGCGCTGCGCATCGAGCGCAAGGTCGGCGACCGCGTCGCGGAGGCGAATCTCGCCGGCCAGCTGCGCCGTCGCTATCCCCAGTCGCGCGAATACCAGCTCCTGCAGCGCGGCGAGTTCGACTGAAGATGGAACCGCAACGCAACGAGTCCGCGGAACGCGCAGATTCGGCGCGCGCGGTCGGTGAAGCGCTCGGCGACCGCAGGCGCTCGCTCGGCCTGTCGATCGACGACCTGTCGCTCAAGCTGAAATTCATGCCGCGGCAGCTGGAGGCGCTCGAGGCCGGACGATTCGAACGGCTGGCGGGGCCTGCGTTCACGCGCGGCATGATCCGTTCGTACGCTCGCGCGCTCGGTCTGGACGCGGAGCCGCTGCTCGAGCGCCTGGGGCCGGCGGGCGCCGCGACGGTCGATTCGCTCGCAGACCTGGTCAAGAACAAGCCGATCCCGATCACCGATGGCTCGCGGGGCGTGAATCTGCTGTACGCCGTGTTCTCGCTGTTGATCCTCGCGCTGATCGGCGCGGTGATCTGGGAGTGGCAGGTGGAACGCGCGGCGAACGAGCGGATGACGTTCGTGCAGCCGGCCGAGCCGAAAGCGCAGGCGACGGCGCCGATCGCGGTCGCGGCGACGAAGCTCGACCCCGAGCCGCAGGCCGCCGTACCGGAACCTGCGCCGGCCGAGAAGAAGGAGTCCCCGGCGCCCGGTACGCGCCGCATCGCCCTGCAGTTCGAGCGCGAATCATGGGTGCAGGTGCGCACCCGGGATGGCAAGGTCCTGCTGTCGCAAATCAATGCAGCCGGCACGGAACGGGTCGTCGAAGGGAGCCCGCCGTTCGACCTCGTCATCGGCAACGCCCCGCACGTGCGCCTGCGCTACGACGATCGCGACGTCGATCTCGCGCCGCACGTGAAGGCCGCCGACGTCGCGCGCCTGAAGCTCGAATGACGGCCGCGACGCGCAGGGTTTCGACGCAGGTGCGGGTAGGCGGCGTAGCGATCGGCGGCGGCGCGCCGATCGTCGTGCAGTCGATGACGAACACCGACACCGCGGACGCCGAGGCCACGGCGCGGCAGGCTTTCGACCTGTGGCGTGCAGGCTCGGAACTGGTGCGCATCACGGTCGATACGCCGGAGGCCGCCGCGCGCGTTGCGGAGATCCGCGGACGGCTCGACGCGATGGGTTGCGACGTGCCGCTGATCGGCGACTTTCACTATAACGGCCACCGGCTGCTGAAGCAGTTTCCGGACTGCGCGCAGGCGCTCGCCAAATACCGCATCAATCCGGGCAACGTCGGCAAGGGCGCGAAACGCGACGAGCAGTTCGCCACGCTGATCGAGACGGCATTGCGGTGCGACAAGCCGGTGCGGATCGGCGTCAACTGGGGCTCGCTCGATCCGGAGCTGCTGGCGCGAGTGATGGACGAGAACGCGCAGCGCGCCGACCCGCTGCCGTCGGGCGAAGTCATGCGCGAGGCGCTGATCCGCTCCGCGCTCGAATCGGCGCAGCAGGCGCGGGAACTGGGCCTGGCGGCCGGGCGCATCGTGATCTCGTGCAAGGTGAGCGGCGTGCAGGACCTGATCGCGGTCTACCGCGAGCTTGCCCGCCGCTGCGAGTACGCGCTGCATCTCGGGCTCACCGAGGCAGGGATGGGGTCGAAGGGGATCGTCGCCTCGAGCGCGGCGATGGCGGTGCTCCTGCAGGAAGGGATCGGCGACACCGTTCGCGTATCGCTTACGCCCGAGCCGGGCGGCGATCGCACGCGCGAGGTCGTGGTCGCGCAGGAGCTGCTGCAGACCATGGGCCTGCGATCCTTTACGCCGCTGGTGACGGCGTGCCCCGGCTGCGGGCGCACCACCAGCACCACGTTCCAGGAGCTCGCCGACCGCATCCAGTCGTACCTGCGCGCGCAGATGCCCGCGTGGCGCGAGCACTACCCCGGCGTCGAGGACATGCGCGTCGCCGTGATGGGATGCGTCGTCAACGGTCCGGGCGAATCCAAGCATGCCGACATCGGCATCAGCCTTCCCGGGACGAATGAATTTCCGGTTGCGCCGGTGTACGTGGACGGCGCCAGGACCGTCACGCTCAAGGGCGAGCGGATTGCCGAGGAGTTCCAGGGAATCGTCGAAGAGTACGTGCGCAGGAAATACGGCGCGTCCGGCGGGCCCGCGAAGCGGCCGATCAAGATCACGCCGGTCTGAATCCCAGATGCAGAAAGTAAAGCCGGCCCTGCTGAGGGGTTTCGACCAGGAATATCTGCCGCACGAGCAGCTGCAGTTCAACGCGCTGGTCGATCTGGTGCGCAAAAACTTCGAGCGCTTCGGCTTCCTGCCGATCGAGACGCCCTCCGCCGAGCGCAAGGAAGTGCTGACCTCGAAAGGCGGCGTCGAGAAGGAGATCTACGCGCTGTCGCGGCTCGCCGCGGTGACGGAAGAAGACGAGGCGTCGGCGAAGGGCGCGTTGCGGTTCGATCTCACGGTGCCGCTTGCGCGCTACGTCGCGATGCGGGAACGGGACCTGGCGTTTCCCTTTCGCCGCTACCAGATCCAGAGAGTATGGCGCGGCGAGACGCCGCAGGCGAAGAAGGGGCGGTTCCGCGAGTTCTACCAGTGCGACATCGACATCATCAACCGCGACCACCTTTCGTATCTGGCCGAGGCCGAGATCCCGAGCGTCATCTACAGCGTGTTCAGCGAGATGGCGATCGGCGAGTTTCGCATCCGCATCAACAATCGCAAGCTGCTGAAGGGGATCCTGCACGGGTTTTCGGTCCCCGAGGACCGCGCGTCGAACGTGTTGCGCGCGTTGGACAAGATCGACCGCGAGGATCCGTCGACCGTCCGCGAAGCGCTCGAGCGCGAGGGGCTCGCTGGCGCGGCGGCGCAGGCGCTCTACAGCCTGATCGCCACGAAGAGAACCACCCGCGAGACGCTCGACACGCTGCGGCGCTTCGAAGCGCGCAACGAAATGCTCGAGCAGGGGCTCGACGAGCTGGCTCGCGTCGCCGCGGCGATCGGCGAGTTCGGCGTTCCGGAATCGGCGTTCTGCGTCGACGTCGGCGTCGTGCGCGGCCTGGACTACTACACGGGCACCATCTACGAGACCACGCTGCTCGCCTACCCGGAACTGGGCAGCATCTGCTCGGGCGGGCGCTATGACGACCTGGCGAGCTACTTCACCGAAACGAAGCTTCCCGGCGTCGGAATTTCCATCGGCTTGACGCGCCTGTTCTCCAAGCTGAAGGAAGCCGGGCTGCTGCGACCCGCGCCCAGGACTCCGGCCGAGGTGCTCGTCACGACGATGGACGGCCGCTACCAGGATCGATACCTGGCCATGGCGCGCTCGCTTCGCGCCGCGGGCATCAACACCGAGGTCTACCTCGAGACCGCCAAGCTCAAGCAGCAACTGTCGTACGCCGATCGCAAGGGATTTCGCGTGGCATTGATCGCCGGCGAGAACGAATTCGCAAGGAGCACGATGCAGGTCAAGAACCTGTCCGCGAAAACCGCGCAGGACTATCCTGTCGCCGAGGTCGTCGCGGCCGTCAAACACATTCTCGGAATGCACTGAAGGGGCCTCATGGCACTGGATCTCGAAGAGCAGGAGCAGCTGGCGACGCTGAAGGGCTGGTGGAAGGACAACGGCAACCTCGTTCTGGGGCTGATCACCGCGATCGCGGTCGGCTTTTCCGGCTGGCAGGCCTGGCAGTGGTATCAGCGCAAGCAGGCATTCGAGGCGAGCTCGCTCTACGAGACGCTCGCCAAGGCGACGCAGGGCGGCGATGCCAAAGGCGTGCGCGACGCCGCCGGCGCGCTGGTGGAAAACTATCCGCGCACGCTCTATGCGTCGATGGGCGCGCTCGCCTCGGCGCGCTACCATTTCGATCGCAATGACGTGAAGACGGCGAAGGCCCAGCTGCAGTGGGTGATCGAGCGCTCGAAATTCGATGACTTGCGCGACATCGCGCGGCTGCGGCTTGCCGCGCTGCTGCTCGACGAAAAATCCTATGACGAGGCGCTGAAGCAGCTCGAGGCGCCGCACGGCGAGCCGTTCGTCGCGCAGTTCGCGGCGCTGAAAGGCGACGTGCTGGTCGCCAAAGCACAGACCGCGGACGCGAAGACCGCGTATCGCCTCGCGCTCGAAAAGGCGGACAAGAGCAACGAGACGTTCCGCACCGGCGTGCAGCTGCGGCTCGACGCGCTCGGAGGCTAGCGGTGATGCGTACTCTGGCCGCGCTCTCCGCCGCCTTCGCGCTCGCGTCCTGCTCGAGCATGCCGAGCCTGAATCCGTTCGACTGGTTTTCCGGCCCGTCCGGTCCCAAGCCCGCCGAGCTGCCACCGCTCTCGAGCCCGCCGGCCGTGCGCGTGCTCTGGTCGACGAAGATCGGCGGCGCCGATGCCTATTTCTTCAGCCCGGCCGTCGCCGATGACGGCGTCTTTGCAGCCGCCCGGGACGGCACCGTCGCGCGCTTCGACGCCGCGACCGGTCAGGTGCTCTGGCGCATTTCAGTCGGCAAGCGCCTTTCCTCGGGCGTCGGCGGCGATGCATCGCTCGTCGTGGTCGCGACCGAGGAGGGCGAAGTGTTCGCGCTCGAGGCGAAGGACGGCAAGGTGCGCTGGCGCGCGCGCGTCTCGAGCGAGGTGCTCGCACCGCCCGCGGTCGGCGACGACCTGGTGCTGGTGCGCAGCGCGGACAGCCGGGTCTTTGCGTTCGGCGTCGTGGATGGCAAGCGCCGCTGGGTATTCCAGCGCGCCGCCGCACCGCTGATCGTGCGCTCGCCCGCCGGCGTCACGATCCACGAAAAGCTCGCGTACGCAGGCTTCTCCGGCGGGAAGCTCGTCGCGATCGCGCTCTCCAATGGCGCAATGCGCTGGGAGGCGACGGTGGCCGTGCCGAAAGGCTCGACCGAGCTCGAGCGCGTCGCCGACATCATGGGGAGCCCGGTCGCGCAAGGGCGCGAGGTGTGCGCCGCCGCCTACCAGGGGCGGGTCGCCTGCTACGACGCACAGAGCGGCACCCAGCAGTGGGCGCGCGAGATGTCGACGCTGACCGGGGTCTCGGTCGATGCGCGCTATGCGTTCGTCAGCGACGACCGCGGTGGGGTGCACGCGCTCGATCGCAGCAACGGCCGCAGCGTCTGGAAGCAGGACAAGCTCGCTCACCGGCGGCTGTCACTGCCGTTGCCGCAGGGCAACGAGGTCGTGGTCGGCGACCTGCAGGGATTCGTGCACTTCCTTTCGCGCGACGGCGGCTCGTTCGTCGCGCGCGTCGCCACCGACGGAAGCGCGGTGCTTGCACCGCCGCTGCGCCTTCCGACCGGCCTGCTGATGCAGACGCGCAACGGCGGGTTGTACGCGCTCAGCCTGAAGTGAAGCCGGTCATCGCGCTGGTCGGACGGCCGAACGTCGGCAAGTCGACGCTGTTCAACCGGCTGACGCGCAGGCGCGATGCGATCGTGATCGACGTGCCGGGCGCGACGCGCGACCGCCACTATGGCGAGGGGCTGCTGGGTGGCCGGCCGTTTCTCGCGATCGACACCGGCGGACTCGAGCCCGACACGAATGAAGGCATCTTCGCGCACATGGCGCGGCAGACCGAGCAGGCGATCGTCGAGGCCGATGCGGTGATCTTCGTCACCGATGCGCGCGCGGGCCTGGCGCCGGGCGACCGGGCGATTGCCGAGCGCCTGCGACGGGTGCCGGCGAAAACCTGGATCGCAGCCAACAAGAGCGAATCGCTGGCGCCGGAGACCGCGGTCGCCGAATTTCACGAGCTGGGACTCGGCGTTCCCGCGGCCATCTCCGCGGTGCACGGCGGCGGCGTGGCGGAGCTGATCGAGGCGGTGCTCGCCGAGTTCCCCGAAGGTGACGACGCACCCGAAGCGCCCGAGCAACACCACCCGCGCGTCGCGATCGTCGGCCGGCCGAACGTCGGCAAGTCGACGCTCGTCAACACGCTGGCCGGAGAGGAGCGGATGATCGTCTTCGACCAGCCGGGCACCACGCGCGACCCGATCGAAGTGCCGTTCCAGCACTCGGGCCGGCCGTACACGCTGATCGATACCGCGGGACTGAGAAAGCGCGGCAAGGCAGGCGAGGGGATCGAGCGCTTCTCGATCGTCAAGACGCTGCAGGCGATCGAGGCAGCCAACGTGGCGGTGCTCGTCCTCGATGCGCTCGATGGGATCAGCGAGCAGGACGCGCACGTGGCCGGGTTCATCCTCGAGCGCGGACGCGCGGTGGTGATCGCGGTGAACAAGTGGGACGCGGCGGATAACGACGCGCGCGAGCGCGTGAAAGCCGAGCTGGTGTGGAAGATCGGTTTCCTGCGCTTCGCGGCGGTCCATTTCATCTCGGCGAAGGACGGCAAGGGATTGCGCGAGCTGATGCGATCGGTCGACGCCGCCTACGCCGCGGCCACCGCGAAACTCTCGACGCCGCGGCTGACGCGCGCGCTGATCGCCGCCGTCGCGCGGCAAGCGCCGCCGCGCAAGGGCTACGCGCGACCGAAGATGCGCTATGCGCACCAGGGCGGGATGAACCCGCCGAAGATCATCATCCACGGCAATTCGCTGGACAAGGTCCCGGACGTCTACCGCCGCTACCTCGAAGGATTCTTCCGCGACACGTTCAAGCTGACGGGAACGCCGCTCTCGATCGAATTCAGGACCGGGAGGAATCCGTATGCGCAGAACGCGCGGAAGTGAAGTCTTGAGTTTCGCGGCACTTCGCAAGAGCAAAAGACGCGAAGTGCCGCGATCGGGGAAGAATCAGTTGACGCTGGCGTTGTATGCGTTGAAGACTTGCGCGCAGTCTTCGTTGCTTCCCGCCGAGGCATGGCAGCGCAGCAGACGGAACATCGGTTTCCCCGCGCCACGCGGGATCAGCTTGGCGTAGGACCCCCACAGCGTGCGCGCATGCGGCGGCGCGCCCGCGGCGACGTATCCGGCCATCGCGGCCATCAGCAGGTATTCCCGGCTGTCGCTATTGAGCTCGGTCTGGCTGGCGAGCAGGCTGGATCCAAGCTCGGCCATGCGTACCGCGTCGCGCGCGCCGACCGCGGCAAAGAGCTGGATCCAGCGGCGCTGGAATTCGTGCATGTCCTTGTAGCAGGGCGCCTCCGTCATCCGGGACCAGATCGCCGCGGCTTCGTCGGGCGGCAGGAACGGGTTGACCGCCTTCGCCACGTGCACGAGGCCGTGCAGCCAGACGTCGAGGTCGCGCGGCTGGCGGCATTCGATCAGCCGCACTTTCGCGAGCTCGAGGTCCTTCTGCAGCGAGGTGGGGACGTTCGACGGCTCGGGGATCACCGGTCCGAGCAGGAAGTCGCGCGCATAGCGCGCCAGCCGGGTGTTGTCGATGCGATCGAACGAGTACGCGCCCCGGTGCAGCGGGTTGAGCGGCCGCCGCGCGGGGTTCGGCTCGAGGAGCTCCAGCACGGGAACGCCGGCGTTCAGCATCGCGACCACGTCGGTGGCGCTCTTCTCCATGAAACGGTGCTTCGCGGCGTTCAGGTCGAGCACCGGGAAGTAGTCGGAATTCGCCCGCGCGCCGTAGCTCGCGAACAGCGGCTCCAGCGTCGCGCGGTTGCCGAGGTAGCGCGCGTCCAGATCGCCCGCCCAGAGCACGTGCACGGTGCGCAGCTCGCGCGCCAGGCCCGGCTCCTCGAACGTTTTCGCGCTCGCCGGCAGCGGGATCGGCGCCTGGCTCGCGACGATCAGCACGTCGTGGTCGCTCGGCGCGAAGATCGCGTAGTGCGCGAATTCCTCGCCGAGCGCGCCCATCACCGAGGCGACGAGCGACGGATCGATCTCGTAGAGCTGGAACCACTGCACCAGCAATCCGCCCGGGTTCAGGTGCGTGCGGATCCGCCGGTAGAACTCGCGCGTGAACAGGTTCGAGACGCCGCTCACCCACGGGTTGGAAGGCTCCGAGATGACGATGTCGTAGCGGCGGTTGTGCGTCGAAAAGAACGTCTTCGCGTCGTCGATCAGGATCGAGCCGCGCGGATCGGCGAACGCGGCGCTGTTGCGCGGTATGAAGCCGCGCGATGCTTCGGCCATCGCCGACTCGATCTCGACCGTCTCGACGCGCTCGATCGACAGGCTCTGCAGCAGCGTGTGCATCGTCAGGCCGGTGCCGATGCCGATCACCGCGGCGGTTTTCGCCTCGGGCTTGAGCGACAGCGGAACCGCGCCGGTGAGCACCATGGTGATCTCGTCGCTGCCGCGCTCGCCCTCGGGCTTGAGGTTGATCGAGCCGTCCGACTTGCCGTTGGTGCGGATGCTGGTCGCTTCCGGATACAGAACCAGGTGCACCGTGGCGGTCTTGCCGTCCTTGCGGTACAGGATGGTGGCGTCGCGCGAGCTCGCAAGGTCGCCGTGGCGGAACACGCCCGCGGTCATCTTGTTGGCGTCGAGCTCGAACGCGGCGCTGACCGGGACGAAAAGCGCGGCGCAGGCAGCGAGCGCAAGCGCGAAGGGCCGCCTCGCGGCACCGAAGCGATAGAGCAGCACGAGGCCGAGCGCGGCGTCGATGGCGGCGCCTGCAATCAGCGTGCCTTTCAGGCCTAGCAGCGGCAAGCCCGCGTGCACCGCGAGGAGCACCCCGAGGATCGCGCCGAGCGTGTTCGCGGCGTAGACCTTGCCGATCGCCGCTTCGCCCGCGCCCATGCGCAACAGCGCGCCCGTGATCAGCGGCAGCGTCATCCCGGCGCAGAACGTCGCCGGCAGCATGATGAACGCTGCGACCGCCTGGCCGGAGAGATTGAAGAAGAGGTAGCCCGCCTCGCTGCGCGAGAGCCCCTTCATGAGCCACTCCATGAGCCCGAACGTCGCGTCGTACGCGGGCAGCGTAGCGAGCGCGGCGAGACCCATGACCACCTGCACCCAGCCGAGCAGGCGCTCGGGGCTCGCGACCGCGTCGACCCTGCGGCGCACGGCCAGGCCGCCGAGCGCGAGGCCGAGAATGAAGACCGAGAGCATCAGCTCGAACGAGTGCGTCGAGGCGCCGAGCACGAGCGAGAGCATCCGGATCCAGCTGATCTCGTAGACGAACGAGGCAAGGCCGGTCAGCAGCGCGATCGTGTAGAGCAGCCGCGCCGCAGGGTGGTGGCGCCCGGCGCTTGCGGCGAGCGCCGGATTGCGCGCGGGCCGCGACGCCATCCAGACCGCCGCAGCGAGCGCGAGGTTGATCGCGGCCGCACAGCGCAGCGTCCCCGGCAGGCCGACCCACTCGATCAGCACGAAGCCGCTCGCCAGCACGCCCACGGCCGCGCCCAGGCTGTTCGTGAAATACAGCATCGCGATCGATTCGCCCGATGCCGCGGGCCGTGCGCGCACCAGGCCGGCGCTCATCAGCGGAAACGTCATGCCGAGCAGGATCGATTGCGGCAGGATCAGCAGGCACGACACCGCGAGCTTCGCGCCGAGCGCGAGCCATTCCGAGCCGAGCGCCGGCAGCAGGCTCGCGTACGACCAATCGGTGAGTGCGACGAAGATCTCGTGGAATCCGAGCGCGAGGAGCCCGATCACGCCTTCGATGAGCGCGTAACCCGCGAGCGGATTGCGCAGGCGCGCCGACATGCGGCCGAGAAGCACGCTGCCGAGCGCCATCCCGCCCATGAACACGACCAGCACGAGCGATTGCGCGTAGGCGGCGTGACCGAGGAAGAGCTTGAGGTAGTGCGTCCAGATCGACTCGTAGATCAGCCCGGCGAAGCCGGAAGCGGTGAACAGCGCGTAGAAGGCCGCGCGCGGAGGGATCTGCGAGAGCATCGAGCGGGCTTATAGCATCGACGCCCGGGGACCGCCACCGGCGCCGCACCCGCCGGGAGAAATGCTTCAGCCTCTGCGAGTCTCGAGCCAGTCGGCGTAGGCGCCGAGCCAGCTCCGCACCTGCGCGACGTCGGCGATGCGATGCGACGCGACGCTGCCGCCGAGCCCTACCTTGATCGCATGACCGGACATCTTGGCGACGAGCGAAAATCCATCCTCGTCCGTGACGTCGTCGCCGACGAACACCGGAACGCGTCCTGCGAACGGCGGTTCGCGCATCAGCTCGGCGATCGCGCCGCCCTTGTTCTTGCCGTGCGGCACCAGCTCCCAGACCATCTTGCCGTTCTGCAGCATGAATTCGCCGTTGCTGCCGAGCACGACTTCGCGCAGCGTGCGCTCGACCAGCGGTCCGAGCGCCGGCACGCGGCGGAAATGCATCGCGAGCGCAGCACCCTTGTCCTCGAAGTACAGCCCCTCATGCCGCGCCTCGAGCCGCGCGAGCGCGCCGCGCGCGGCTGCGCCGACGAATCGATCGGTGCGCTCCAGTGCGACGCTGCCGTTGGCATGGCGGAGCTCCGCGCCGTGCTGCCCGGCGATCGCGACGCGCAAAGGGGCGAACAGCTGATCGAGATCGTCAACGGAGCGCCCGCTGACGAACGCCAGCGCGCCGTCCGCGAGGCGCTGCAGGCGTGCGAGCACTTCGATCAGCAGCGGTTCGACGTGCACCGCGCGCGGATGCTCGGCGAGCTCGATCAGGGTGCCGTCGACGTCGAAGAACAGCGCCCAACGATCCGCGAACTCCGGCAGCGGCACTTGCACCGCTTCGGCCTCTGCGCCGTGAACGCGGATCTGCGTCTTCACCGGCCGCTTCCCGACCGAAGACGCAGTTGCTGCACGCTCAAGCGCTGCAGCTTTTGTCGCTGCCGGATGCGCGCTGCGTCCATCAGCATGCGACCCGCCCAGCGAAAGACGTTGTTGTAGCGCACCGTCTGGCGCATGACGCGCATGCGCTCCTGCCGCTCTTCGCGCGGCATGCGCATCGCCTGGCTGATCGCCTGCGCGGTGCCGTCGATGTCGAACGGGTTGATGATCAGCGCCTCGACCAGCTCGCGCGAAGCGCCGGCGAACGTAGAGAGCACCAGTACTCCGTCGTTGTCGTCGCGCGCGGCGACGAATTCCTTCGCGACCAGGTTCATGCCGTCGTGCAGGCTGTTGACGACGCAGAAGTCGCACGCCCGGTACAGCGTGTAGATGCGATCCGGATTCCAGTGCTCGCCGACGAGAATCACCGGCTTCCAGTTCGCGGTGCCGAAGCGCTGGTTGACCCGATCGATTGCTTCGGCGGTCGCGCGCTGCAGTTCCTGGTAGACCGGCAGCTTGCTGCGGGAAGGCGCCGCGACCTGGATGAACACCAGCTGCCCGCGCCATTGCGGCTCGGTCTCGAGCAGGCGCTCGATCGCCATCATCCGGTCGACGATTCCCTTGGTGTAGTCCCAGCGTTCGACACCGACGCCGAGCTTGATGTCCGGCGGCAGGCCGAAGCGTTCGAGGATCGCCTTGCGGCATTCCGGAATCGGCTGCTGCCCTGCGAGCCAGACCGGCGGCCACTCGATCGAGATCGGGTACGAGGTCACGTGGCAGACGCGCTCGCCGGTCGTCACCGTCGAGTGCTCGCGGTCGATATTGCTCTCGACGTAGCGATCCACCGCGGCGATGAAATTCTGGCAGTGATAGCGCGTATGAAAGCCGAGAATGTCGGCCTGCAGCATCGACTGCAGAATCTCCCTGCGCCACGGACAGATGCCGAACGTCTCGGGGTTCGGCCAGGGAATGTGCCAGAACAGCGCCACGGTGGCATCGGGAATGCGTTCGCGGATGAGGCTCGGCAGCAGCGAGAAATGATAGTCCTGCACGAGGATCAGCGGCCGCTCGCCGCGCGCCTCCTTGCGCACGGCGTCGGCGAAACGCTCGGACACCGCGCGGTAGTGCTCCCAGTCGGCGCTGCGGAAGACCGGCCGCACGTAGGCAAGATGGCACAGCGGCCACAAGCCCTCGTTCGAGAAGCCGTAGTAGTAGCCCTGCTCCTCGGCTTCGTTCAGCCAGACCCGGCGCAGCGAGTAGCGCGGATCCTGCGGCGGCACGCGCACGCGGTCGTGCAGATCGACTACTTCGCGATCGGCATTGCCGCTGCCATGCGCGATCCAGACGCCGGCGCAGGCGCGTACCACCGGTTCGAGCGCGGTCACCATCCCGCTCGCCGGGTACTGCACCTCGACCTGCTCGCCGACGCGGTTGTGCACGTAGGGCTCGCGGTTGGATACGACGATCAGCTGCGCGTTCTCGAGATGCAGTTGCGCGACCTGCTGCAGACCTTCCGGGGTCCAGTTCTCGCGAAAGTCGGCTTCCAGACGCTGCGAGTCTTCGATCTCGCGCAGGACCTGCCGGACCTGCGACAGCACGCCCTGCGCTGGATGCGTTGCGTCCTTCGACAGCGCGATCCCGCGAATGTCGCGCAGCAGGGAGACCACCCAGCCGCGCAGCACGGCCCACGCCACGAGCAGGCACAGCAGCAGTACCACGCCGCCCGACACGCTGAGAAACGCCACCAGGTAGTCGCGCGCTCGCGACTGGCGCCGGTCGATGAAGCCCAGGTCGTGCACGACGGCGACGCTGTAGCCTTCGGTGGCGAACTTCTCCAGCGGAAAGCGCGCGACGTGCAGCAGGCTCTGCGCGCCCTGCACCAGCTCGAACGTCGCAACGCGCGGCGAGTCCGCCGGGCACTCGACTTCCTTCGGTACGCCGTCGGAGCTGTGCAGCACTTTCTTGCCGCGAGTGCAAACCACGACCGCAACCAGGCGCCGGTCGCTCGCGATGCGCGCCAGGTAGCGCCGGATCTGCGGCTCCGAGCGGGTTTCAAAGAGCGGCTGGAGCCCTTCCTCGATCGAGTTGAAAACCAGCTGCGCGCGCATGTCGACATCCGCCTGGAACCACTCGGTCAGCACGCGATCGGCAAACGGGATTGCCAGATAGGTCGCACCTCCGAGCGCAACCAGCAGCGGGATGCCGAATTTCCACAGCACGTTCCGCAGCACCGAGGGGTCGCTGCGCACCGGCGTCGGCGATTCGACGTTCAGCGGGCTCAGCGGGTCGCGACGAGGGCGCATGGGGTGCAAGCCTGCAATCCCCGGGCCATCCGGGGAATCGACCGGCGCTGGTCAGACTCTTCGGCGGTGCGCCGGTACGCCGAGTTTACTCGCCTGTACGGTAGAATCTTCCTTGATTTCTTGAATCTTTTACATGAGCGGACGAACCCTCTACGACAAGCTCTGGGACAGTCACGTGGTGCACGTCGAGGAAGGCGGCACGGCGCTGCTGTATATCGACCGGCATCTCGTGCATGAGGTCACCAGCCCGCAGGCTTACGAAGGCCTGAAAGCCGCAGGCCGCAGGCCGTGGCGCAGCGAATCCGTGGTCGCGACTGCCGATCACAACACGCCGACGACCGGGTGGGAGCGCGGCATCGAGGGAATCGAAGATCCGACTTCGCGCATCCAGGTGGAGACGCTCGACGCGAACATGCGCGAGTACGGCGCCAAGGCCTATTTTCCGTTTCTCGACCGGCGCCAGGGGATCGTGCACGTGATCGGCCCCGAGCAGGGCGCCACGCTGCCGGGAATGACGGTCGTTTGCGGCGACTCGCACACCAGCACGCACGGCGCGTTCGGCTGCCTTGCGCACGGGATCGGCACCTCCGAGGTGGAGCATGTCCTCGCGACGCAGTGCCTCGTCACCAAGAAGATGAAGAACATGCGCATCGCCGTGGAAGGCCCGCTCGCGCGCGGCGTGACGGCGAAGGATGTGGCGCTGGCGATCATCGGCAGGATCGGTACCGCCGGCGGGACCGGATGCGCCGTCGAGTTTGCGGGCAGCACGATCCGCGCGCTTTCGATGGAAGGGCGCATGACCGTCTGCAACATGTCGATCGAAGCGGGCGCGCGTGCCGGCATGGTCGCAGTCGACGAGAAGACGATCGAATATCTCAAGGGCAGGCCGCTCGCACCCAGCGGAGCGGACTGGGACGCGGCGGTTGCCTACTGGAAGACCCTGCGCAGCGACTCCGATGCGAAATTCGACCGCGAAGTGGTACTGCGCGCGGAAGAGATCCGACCGCACGTGACCTGGGGCACCTCGCCCGAGATGGTGGTCTCGATCGAGGAAGAAGTCCCCGATCCCGACCGCGAAAAGGATTCTACCCGGCGCGAAGGCATGGAGCGCGCGCTTGCCTATATGGGGCTCAAGCCGCGCACGCGAATCACCGAAATCCGGCTCGACAAGGTATTCATCGGGTCGTGCACCAATTCGCGGATCGAAGATCTGCGCGCCGCTGCGGCAGTGGTGAAGGGGCGCCGCGTGGCGCAGAACATCCGGCTCGCGCTCGTCGTTCCGGGCTCGGGCCTGGTGAAGGCGCAGGCCGAGCGCGAAGGCCTCGACCGGATTTTTCGCGACGCTGGATTCGAATGGCGCGAGCCGGGCTGCTCGATGTGCCTGGCGATGAACGCCGATCGCCTCGAACCGGGAGAGCGGTGCGCTTCGACTTCGAATCGCAACTTCGAGGGACGCCAGGGGGATGGCGGCCGCACGCACCTGGTGAGCCCGGCAATGGCCGCGGCGGCCGCGGTCGCGGGGCACTTCGTCGACGTCCGCGGCTGGCGCTAGCCCATGGAAAAGTTCACCGTGCTGCAGGGAATCGTCGCGCCGCTCGATCGCGCCAACGTCGACACCGACCAGATCATCCCCAAGCAGTTCCTGAAATCGATCAAGCGCACCGGCTTCGGTCCGAATCTTTTCGATGCGTGGCGCTTTCTCGATCCCGCGACGCCGGGCGCGAGCGCGTCCGGGCGAGCGCTCAATCCGCAGTTCGTGCTCAACCAGCCGCGTTACCAGGGCGCGTCGATCCTGCTCGCGCGCAAGAATTTCGGCTGCGGCAGCTCGCGCGAGCACGCTCCGTGGGCGCTGCTCGAATACGGCTTTCGCTGCGTGATCGCGCCGTCGTTCGCGGATATTTTCCACACCAACTGCTTCAAGAACGGGCTGCTGCCGGTCACGCTGACCGAAAGCGAGGTCGACCGCCTGTTCTACGACTGCGCGGCATTTCCAGGTTTCCGCCTCGTCGTGGATCTCGCCGCGCAGACGGTCGCGACCGAGGACCGCTCGAAGATCTGCCGGTTCGAAGTCGATTCGTTCCGCAAGTACTGCCTGCTGAACGGCCTCGACGAGATCGGCCTGACGCTGCGTCACGCGGACAAGATCCGCGCCTACGAGTCCCGGCGCAGCGCCGAGCTGCCCTGGCTGTTCCGCTAGCGCCGTGAAGATCGCCGTGCTGCCGGGCGATGGCATCGGCCCGGAAATCATTGCGCAGGCGGTGCACGTGCTCGAGCGGCTCGGGCTGGGACTGGAGATGGAAGAAGCGCCGGTCGGCGGCGCCGGCTACGAAGCGTCGGGAGATCCGCTGCCGGCGCGGACGCTCGAGGTGGCGCGTGCCGCGGATGCAATCCTCTTTGGCGCGGTAGGCGATCCGCGCTACGACTCGCTCGAGCGTTCCAAGCGGCCGGAGCAGGCGATCCTCGGGCTGCGCAAGGCGCTCGGCCTGTTCGCCAACCTGCGTCCGGCGCGCGTCCACGAAGAGCTCGCCAGCGCGTCCGCGCTGCGGCCCGAGATCGTCTCGGGTCTCGATCTGCTCATCATCCGCGAGCTGACCGGCGACATTTATTTCGGCCGCCCGAAGGGCATCCGCGAGGTCGACGGAGAGCGCGAAGGCTTCGACACGATGCACTACCGGGAAAGCGAGGTGCGCAGGATCGCCGGGGTCGCGTTCGAGGCCGCGCGCAAGCGCTCGCGCCGCGTCTGCTCGGTCGACAAGGCGAATGTACTGGAGACTTCGCAGCTCTGGCGGGACGTCGTCACCGCCGCCGCGAAGGATTATCCCGATGTCGAGCTGACGCACATGTACGTAGACAACTGCGCGATGCAGCTCGTCCGCAATCCGAAGCAATTCGACGTGATCGTCACCGGAAACCTGTTCGGCGACATCCTCTCGGACGAAGCGTCGATGCTCACGGGATCGATCGGCATGCTGCCTTCGGCGTCGCTCGATGCGGGCGGCAAGGGCCTCTACGAGCCGATCCATGGTACCGCGCCGGACATCGCCGGCAAGGGGGTGGCGAATCCGCTGGCGACGATTCTCTCGGCGGCGATGATGCTGCGATATTCCCTCGGCCGCGCCGACGCTGCGGAGCGAATCGAGCGCGCGGTGCAGCGCGTGTTGCGCAGCGGTTATCGCACCGCCGACCTATATACTTCGGGTATGAAGGCAGTTGGCACGCAAGAGATGGGTCGCGCAGTCGCGGAGAGCCTGTGATGCTGCGGGTCGGCATCGTCGGCTGGCGCGGCATGGTCGGCTCGGTGCTCGTGCAGAGAATGCGCGAGGAGCGGGACTTCGACCATCTCGAGCCGGTGTTTTTCTCGACGTCGCAGGTGGGTGCCAAAGCGCCGGCGATCGGCCGCGACGCCGCGCCGGTCGCGGACGCGACCGACGTTGCTGCGCTCGCGCGGCTCCCCGTGATCGTGTCCTGCCAGGGCGGCGACTACACCAAAGAGATCTACCCGAAGCTGCGCGAGAGCGGCTGGAAGGGTTACTGGATCGACGCCGCCAGCGCGCTGCGCATGAAAGACGACGCGGTGATCATCCTCGACCCGGTCAACCGGCCGCTGATCGAGGATGCGCTGGCAAAAGGCGGGAAAAACTTCATCGGCGGAAATTGCACGCTGACCCTGATGCTGATGGGGATGGCGGGGCTGTTCCAGAAGGATCTCGTCGAATGGGTCACGTGCATGACCTACCAGGCGGCGTCGGGAGCAGGCGCTGCGAGCATGCGCGAACTCGCGCAGCAGATGCTGCATCTGGGGGGGGCCGCGCGGCCGGCGCTCGAGGATCCTGCTGCGAGCGCACTGGAGATCGACCAGCGCGTCACGCACGCGCTGCGCAATGGCGGGCTGCCGAAGCAGGAGATCGGCTATCCGCTCGCAGCAAGCCTGTTGCCCTGGATCGACACCGATCTCGGCAACGGGCAGAGCCGCGAAGAGTGGAAAGGGCAGGCCGAAACCAACAAGATCCTCGGCCGCAGCGAGCGGCCGATCCCGGTGGACGGAATCTGCGTGCGGGTCGGCGCGATGCGCTGCCATAGCCAGGCGCTCACGGTGAAGCTGAAGCGCGACGTGCCGCTGGACGAAGTGCACGGCATCCTCGCCGAAGCGAACGACTGGGTGAAGGTAGTCCCGAACCGGCGGGAGGACACGCTTGCGCAGCTCACGCCGGCCGCGGTGACGGGAACGCTCTACGTTCCGGTGGGACGGCTGCGCAAGATGAGCATGGGCAGCCAGTTTCTCGCGGCGTTCACCGTCGGCGACCAACTGCTCTGGGGCGCGGCCGAGCCGCTGCGCCGGATGTTGAGGATCTTGCTCGACGCTGGCGCGGTGCGCACGGCATGAGCGGCGCATTTCGAGAAAGCCCCTCAACTTGCATGGCTAACGCCATGATGTTATGGTTCTCGGTCGGGGGGCACTGCTCACGAAGGTGCGAGTGCGCATAGGGATTACGGTGATTCGGTTCCTTGTCGCGGCATGCCTCGTCATGCCGCTGCTCGGCTATGCGGCCGGGCTGGGCCGATTGACGGTTCAATCCGGGCTCGGCGAGCCATTGCGCGCGGAAGTTGAAATCACATCGCTGCAACCGAGCGAGGCCGATTCGCTTACCGCAAGACTCGGCTCGCCGGAAGCATTCCGCGCGGCGGGGATCGAGTACAGCCCGACGCTCGTTTCGCTGCGCGTCGTGCTCGAGCGGCGCGACGGCAGGCCATTTCTGCGCCTGACTTCCGTGCGTCCGATCGATGACCCGTTCCTCGACATCATTGTCGAACTGCAGTGGGCAACGGGCCGGTTGGTCCGCGAGTACACATTCCTTCTCGACCCGCCGCAGTATCGGGAGAAACCCGCCGCCGCAGCGCCGGCTCCGAGCAGCGCGCAAGTAGCGAGACCGATCCCGACGCCTGCACCGGTGGCGCCGGAAGCACGCCCGCTGCCGGTCCGCCCGAGTGGCAGCGCCGCGGGTACCTACGAAGTAAAGAGAGGCGACACGCTCGGCAAGATCGCACGAGAAAACAAGCCCGAGGGCGTGACGATGCAGCAGATGCTGGTTGCGCTCTATCGCGCCAACCAGGGCGCCTTCATCCGCGACAACATGAATCTGGTGAGGGCCGGGCGGATCCTGCAAATCCCCGATCGCGAGACCGCCGCGGGCGTCACGACCACGGAAGCCAACAGCGTCGTGCGCCGGCACACGGCCGATTTCTCGGACTATCGCGCCAAGCTCGGCGCTGCGGTTGCGGCGCAGCCAGCCGTGCCGACGCCGGGCAGGGAAGCGACGGGCCGCATTGCCGCCAAGCCGGAAGCGCCGGCGCCCGGTGCGCAGCGCGACCAGCTCAAGTTGTCCAAGGCCGAGACGGCCAAGCAGCCTTCCGCGCCAGCGGCCCGCGCCGCGCGCGAAGATGACAAGGTCGCCGCCGACCGGGCGCTGAAGGAAGCTCAGTCACGCGTCACCGATCTCGAGAAGAATGTCGGCGATTTGCAGAAGCTCGTCGAGCTGAAGAACAAACAACTTGCTCAATTGGAGCAGCAGGCGAAGCCTGCGACCACGGTCGCGCCGGTCGCGCCGAAACCTGCCGCCGAAGCGCCGAAGCCGGTTGCTGAGGCGCCGAAACCTGCTGCCGAAGCGCCAAAGCCCGTTGCGGAGGCACCGAAACCTGCGACGGAGGCGCCGAAACCTGCAGCGGAAGCGCCAACGCCTGCAGCAGAGGCGCCAAAACCTGCCGCAGAAGCGCCAAAACCCGCTGCGGAAGCTCCGAAAGCGGCGCCCGTCGCTACCAAGACAGAGACGGCAAAGACGACCACCACGGCAAAGCCAAAGCCCGTCGTCGAACAAAGCCTGGTCGATGAGTTCCTCGAAAATCCGTGGGCGCTCGGCGGCTTGGCTGCCGTAATTCTGTTGCTGGTGGCCTACGGTGCGTACGCCTGGCGCAAGAAGAAGGCCTCGCAGTCGAGATTCCAGGACAGCGTGCTCGCTGCGACCGCGCCGAAGCTTGCGCCAGCGCCGTCACCGAGCGCGCACGCGGTCGAGACCGCAGCAGCGGTGTCGGCAGCCGTGGCCGCCACGCACGCTGCCGGCGCCGTAGCGGAGGGTGATGACGTAGATCCGATTGCCGAGGCCGATGTCTACCTCGCGTACGGACGCGATGCGCAAGCCGAAGAGATCCTGAATGAAGCGCTGAGCAAACATCCGGATCGCGTCCCGGTGCATGCCAAGCTTCTGGAGATTTTCGCCCACCGCCACGACGCCAAGGGCTTCGAGAAGACTGCGAAGACGATTCGCGACCTGACGCACGCAAGCGGTCCGGAATGGGATAAGGCGTGCGCGCTCGGCCGATCGGTCGATCCCGAGAACCCTCTCTATGGCGGCGCGGGGATTGTAGTGGCGGGTACGGCCGCCGCCGCGGCGGCCGGGCCGGCGCCTGCAGTTGACTTCGATCTGGGCGGCGGTCCCGCCGGCGAACCGCAGCCGCACGCTGCGCCAACGCTGGACTTCGACATTGGTGCCGTCACCACACCGGGTGGGCAGACGCAACCGTTCAGGCCTGGCGATACGGTGATCCTCCAGCCGGAAGCGGCTCCGCCGCCGGCCGGTGCCCAGGCGAAGAGCGAGACTCTGGATTTCGACATCGGCGCGCTCGAGTCGCCAGCCCCGACCAAACCGGAACCGGCGCCGGCTCCCAAGGACGCGGGCGCTCTGGATTTCGATCTCGATCTGGACCTCGGCACTCCGAAGCCGGCTGCCCCCCCGGCGCCACCGGTGGACATCACGACGATCAGTCTCGACCTCGGGCAACCGGATTCCGCGGCCGCTGCAGCCAGTGCCGATCCGCGCTGGCAGGAAGTCGCCACCAAGCTCGACCTGGCGAAGGCCTACCAGGGCATGGGCGACAAGGACGGAGCGCGCGAGCTGCTCAACGAAGTCGTCGCCCAAGGCGATACGGCGCAGCAAAACGAGGCGAAGCAGATGCTCGCCGCCCTCGGGTAGCCGCGGACCCGCCGCAACGCTGAAAAGCCGCGGCGCGCGAGCGTCCGCGGCTTTGCTTTCTATGCGCATCGCACTCGGACTTGAATACGACGGCAGCCCGTTCCGGGGTTGGCAGACGCAGCCGGCCGGCAACACCGTGCAGGACGTGCTCGAAGCGGGGCTTGCGCGGATCGCGGGCGAGCCGGTAGCGGTGACCTGCGCCGGCCGCACCGACCGCGGAGTGCACGCGAGCGGGCAGGTGGTCCATTTCGACTCCTGCGCCGAGAGGCCCGACAGCGCGTGGGTGCGCGGCGTGAATGGATTTCTTCCGCAATCGATCGCGGTGCTGTGGGCCCGCCGCGTCCCTGAAGATTTTCATGCGCGCTACGCTGCGCGTTCGCGCACCTATCGCTACGTGCTCGTCAGCCGTGGCGTGCGGTCCGCGCTTGCGGCGCGCTACGCAGGCTGGACGCATGCGCCGCTCGACGTGGCTGCGATGAGCGACGCGGCGCGCCACCTGCTCGGCGAGCATGATTTTTCCGCGTTCCGCTCCTCCGAGTGTCAGGCGAAGACGCCTGTGCGAACGCTGCACGAGCTGCGCGTCGAGTCGAGAGGAGAGCGGATCGACTTCGTCTTGCGCGCAAATGCGTTCCTGCATCACATGGTTCGCAATATCGTCGGTACGCTGGTGCACGTCGGCAAGGGCGCCCGCGCCCCGGGTTGGGCACTTGACGTACTGCGCTCGCGCGACCGCGGTGCAGCCGCTGCGACCTTTGGCCCCGAAGGGCTGTACCTCGAATCGGTGGAGTACGGCTCGTCATGGGAATTGCCGCGCACGGCGCCCGCACTCATCGCGGTCGCGCTCGAAGCATGAGGACTCGGGTCAAGATCTGCGGGATCACGCGCGACGAGGATCTGCGCGCGACCGCGGAGGCCGGGGCCGATGCATTCGGCCTGGTCTTCTATCCACCGAGCCCGCGTTTTCTCACGCTCGAAAGCGCACGGCAATTGAGCCGCGCGGCGCCCGCCTTCCTGACTTCGGTCGCGCTGTTCGTCAACGCGACCGAAGAGGAAGTGAAACGCGTGCTCCAGGTCGTGCAACCGCAGGTGCTGCAGTTCCACGGCGAGGAAACCCCCGAGTTCTGCCGCGCGTTCGGCGTGCCCTACGTCAAAGCCTGCCGGGTGAAGACCGGGGTCGATTTGTTAGAATACTGGCGCCCTTTTTCCGATGCCTGCGGATGGCTCGCGGACGCGTGGGTGGAAGGGTACGGAGGCGCCGGGACAGGGTTCGACTGGTCGCTGGTGCCCGCAGTGCGCACAAAACCGCTCGTCCTTTCGGGCGGGCTGAATCCGGAAAACGTCGGCGAAGCGATTCGCCGCGTGAAGCCCTGGGGGGTGGATGTCTCGAGTGGTGTCGAGTCCGCCAAGGGTATCAAGGACGCGGCGAGGATCGCCGCATTCGTCGCCGAGGTCAGGAATGCAGATGGTTGACTTGCCCGATGCACGCGGGCATTTCGGTCCCTATGGCGGGGTATTCGTTGCCGAAACGCTGACGCACGCGCTCGACGAGCTGCGCGAGGCGTACGCACGCTGCCGCGCCGATCCCGAGTTCGTGGCGGAGTTGCGGCACGAGCTCAAGCATTATGTCGGCCGGCCGAGCCCGATCTACCACGCGAAGCGTTGGTCGCAACTGCTGGGCGGCGCGCAGATCTATCTGAAGCGCGAGGATCTCAACCACACCGGCGCGCACAAGATCAACAATACCGTCGGGCAGGCGCTGCTCGCCCGGCACATGCGCAAGCCGCGCGTGATCGCGGAAACCGGCGCCGGACAGCACGGCGTCGCCGCCGCCACCGTGGCCGCCCGCTACGGGATGCAGTGCGTCGTATACATGGGCTCCGAGGACATCGAGCGCCAGACGGCGAACGTCTATCGCATGAAGCTGCTGGGCGCGACGGTGGTGCCGGTCACGTCGGGCTCGCGTACGCTGAAGGACGCGCTCAACGAGGCGATGCGCGATTGGGTAACGAACGTCGAGAGCACGTTCTACATCATCGGCACCGTTGCAGGACCGCACCCGTACCCGATGATGGTGCGCGACTTCCAGGCGGTGATCGGCGAGGAATGCAGGACGCAGATGCCGGAGCTCGCGGGCCGGCAACCGGATGCAGTGATCGCTTGCGTCGGCGGCGGCTCGAACGCGATGGGTATTTTCCACGCCTATGTGGGCGACGCGGCGGTCCGCCTGATCGGCGTGGAGGCTGCAGGAGAAGGTCTCGAGACCGGTCGGCATGCGGCGTCGCTCTGCGCCGGAACCCCCGGAGTCCTGCACGGCAACCGCACCTATCTGCTGCAGGACGCGAATGGCCAGATCACCGAGACGCACTCGATTTCGGCCGGGCTCGACTATCCGGGCGTCGGGCCGGAGCATGCCTGGCTCAAGGATTCCGGCCGTGCCGAGTACGTGGCGGTGACCGACGCCGACGCGCTGCAGGCATTCCACGACCTGTGCCACTTCGAAGGCATCATGCCGGCGCTCGAATCGGCGCACGCGCTGGCGTACGCCGCGAAGATTGCGCCGTCGTTGCGAGTCGATCAGCTGCTGCTCGTCAATCTCTCCGGCCGCGGCGACAAGGACATGCACACGGTCGCGGCGAAATCGGGCATCGAGTTCTGATGTCGCGCATCGCGGCCCGCTTTGCTGCGCTCGCTGCCGCGCAGCGCAAGGCGCTGATTCCGTACATCACCGCGGGCGACCCCGATCCGTCGCTTACCGTTCGACTGATGCACGCGCTGACCGAATCGGGTGCCGACGTGCTCGAGCTGGGCGTGCCGTTTTCCGACCCGATGGCCGACGGCCCGGTGAACCAGCGTTCGTCCGAGCGGGCACTGGCGAAGGGCATGTCGCTTGCGGGCGTGCTCGGCCTGGTGCGCGAGTTTCGCAGCGCCGACGGCAAAACGCCCGTCGTGCTGATGGGGTATGCAAACCCGATCGAGGCCATGGGCGTCGATAAATTCGTCTCTGCCGCCGCAGCGGCGGGCGTCGACGGCGTAATCGTCGTCGATTATCCGCCGGAGGAGTGCGTGCAGTTCGCCGATCGGTCGCGCAGTCACGGCATCGACCCGATTTTCCTGCTGGCGCCGACCTCCACGGACCGCCGGATTCAGGAGGTTGCGCGCGTCTGCAGCGGGTACCTGTATTACGTCTCGCTCAAGGGAGTCACCGGAGCCAACTCGATCGATCTCGCGGAAGTAGCGTCGCGCATTCCGAAGATCCGCGCCGTGACGCGCTTGCCGATCGGCGTCGGCTTTGGAATCCGCGACGCCGAATCGGCGCGTGCGGTCGCGCGCCACGCCGACGCTGTGGTGATCGGCAGCCGCATCATCCAGGAGATCGAGGCCGCAGGGTCGGGAGAGGCGGTCGCGCGCGTCAAGGCGCTGCTCAAGCCGATCCGGGAAGCGCTCGACGCATGAGCTGGCTGCAGAAGCTGCTGCCGCCGAAGATCCAGCGCGGCACCGGGCCGAAGAAGACCGTCCCCGAAGGTCTGTGGACGAAATGCCCGGCTTGCGACGCCGTGCTCTACAGCACCGACCTGCAGAAGAACCTCAACGTCTGCCCGAAGTGCGGGCATCACCACCGGATCAATGCCCGCGCGCGGCTCGATGACCTGCTCGATGCCGACGGCCGCTTCGAAATCGGCGCCGAAGTGCTGCCGGTCGACACGCTCAAGTTCCGTGACTCGAGGAAGTATCCCGAGCGGCTCGCCGAAGCGCAGGCGCAGACCGGCGAAACCGACGCGCTGCTCGTCGTGCAGGGCTCGATCGACTCGATGGGCGTGGTGTGCGCAATCTTCGAATTCGACTTCATGGGCGGCTCGATGGGCTCGGTGGTCGGCGAGCGCTTCGTGCGAGGCGTGCGGGTCGCCATCGAGCAGAAGCTGCCGTTCGTGTGCGTGACATCGTCCGGCGGCGCGAGGATGCAGGAAGGCCTGCTGTCGCTGATGCAGATGGCGAAATGCACGGCGGCGCTGACCGAGCTCGCCGCGCGCAAGCTGCCGTTCATCACCGTGCTGGCGGATCCCACCATGGGCGGGGTTTCGGCGAGCTTCGCGATGATCGGCGATGTCGTCATCGCCGAGCCCAAGGCGCTGATCGGGTTTGCCGGCCCGCGCGTGATCGAGCAGACGGTGCGGCAGAAGCTGCCCGAGGGCTTCCAGCGCGCCGAATTCCTTCTCGAGAAAGGCGCGATCGACCTGATCGTCGACCGGCGCCAGTTGCGCGACACGCTGCGCAGGCTGCTTGCGCTGCTGCAGCGCCTGCCCGCCGACGCAGCGGCCGCGTGAGCGAGCGAACGCTCGCCGGCTGGCTCGACTACATCGAGCGGCAGCATCCGAGCACGATTGCGCTGGGTCTGGAACGCGTCGCAGAAGCGCTGCGCGCGCTCGGCATCGAGCTCGGCTGCCCGATCTTTACGGTGGCAGGGACGAACGGCAAGGGATCGACGTGCGCGATGCTCGCCTCGATCCTGGGCTGCGCGGGATACCGGGTCGGGCTGTACACGTCGCCGCACCTGTTGCGCTATAACGAGCGCGTGCACCTTTGCGGTCGCGAGGCCGGCGACGCTGCGCTTTGCGCAGCGTTCGAGGCCGTGGAGCGCGCGCGCGGAAAGATTGCGCTGACCTATTTCGAATACGGCACGCTCGCCGCAGCGTGGCTGTTCGCGCGCGAGCGGCTCGACGCGGTCGTATTTGAAGTGGGATTGGGCGGGCGGCTGGACGCCGTCAATGTCTTCGACGCGGACTGCGCTGTGCTGACCAGCATTGCGATCGATCACGTCGACTACCTCGGCGACACGCGCGAAGCGATCGGGCGGGAGAAGGCGGGCATTTTTCGCGCTGCTCGCCCGGCGGTGGTCGCAGAGCCCGATCCGCCCGCAAGCGTGCTCGAAGCCGCGCGCCGGATCGGCGCGCACCTGCTCCTCCTCGGGCGCGATTTCGGCTACGCGCCGCAGGGAACGCAATGGTCGTACTGGGGGCCGGCAGGAAAGCGGCACGGGCTGGCACATCCTGCATTGCGCGGATCGCTGCAGCTTCGCAACGCCGCGGCTTCGCTCGCCGCGCTGGACGCGCTCCGCGAACGGCTGCCGGTCGCGATGCAGGACGTACGGCGCGGGCTCGCCGAGGTCTCGCTCCCCGCACGCTTCCAGGTGCTGCCGGGCCGCCCGCAGATCGTGCTGGACGTGGCGCACAACGCCGAGGCGGCCGCGATCCTGGCGGAGAACCTCGCCGCGGGCGGATATGCACGCGAAACGATCGCGGTATTCGGCATGCTGCGCGATAAGGACATCGCCGGCGTTGTGCGCGCGGTCGCACCGAGGATCACGCGCTGGCATGTCGCCGCGCTCGCCGGCCCGCGAGGTAGCGGTGCGGAGGAACTCGCACGCATCGTGCGCGAAGCCGGAGGCTCAGGTCCGCTGTTCCAGCACGAAAACACGACTGCCGCGCTGCGAGCCGCGCAAGGCGAAGCAGGCGAGAATGATAAAATTATTGTTTTCGGATCGTTCCTGACGGTCGCAGCGGCGATGGCGCACCTCGGTCCGCGTGCAAATGGCTGAATCCCAGGAAATCGGCGCACTCAGACGCCGCGGCCGGCGGCGTCTCGTCGGCGCGATTGCGCTCGTTCTGCTCGCAGTGATCGTGTTGCCGATGGTGTTCGACTCCGAGCCGAGGCAGGGCGCGCCCGCGGTGAGCGTGCGGATCCCGAGCGAGGACGACGCCGGCTTCTCACCGAAGGCGACGCCAAAGGCGGCGGTCACTCCGGCAACGCCGAAAGCGGTTCCTGCGCCGTCGCCCGCTCCGCAAAAAACTGCACCTGCGCCAGCCCCCAAGGCGGAAGCCAAGCCGGACGAAAAGCCTGCGCCTCAGGCGGCCGCAAAACCTGCCGGCGCAGACGCGGAGCGGCAGCGCGCCGAAGCGGCGATCAGCGGCGAGCAGTTCACGGTTCCCGTGGCAGCGCTGGCGAATGCCGAGAAGGTCAAGGAGCTCGTCGCGCGGCTCACCGAGGCGAAGCTGCCGTACTACACCGAGGCGGTGGCGACCGCCCAGGGCTCCGTGACGCGCGTGCGGGTAGGGCCGTTCGCTGACCGCGCGGCCGCCGAAAAAGCGATGCAGCGGCTGAAGACTCTCGGCTTCAAGCCGGGGAACGTCACAGGAAAATCATGACCTGGCTCGACTATGCCGTCGCCTCCGTTCTCGTGTTCTGCATCCTGTGGGGCCTGTGGCGCGGCCTGGTGCGCGAAGTCCTCGCAGTGCTCGGCTGGGTGATCGGCTTCCTCGCGGCGAATCTTTTCGCCGGACCGCTCGCCCAGGTGCTGCCGGCAGCGATTCCGACTCCGGAGCTGCGGCTCGCGGCCGCATTCGTCGCGATCTTCGTCGGCTCGCTGGTGATTACGACGCTGATCGGCCTGCTGCTCTCCAAGATGGTGAAGGCGGTCGGGCTGGAGGGCCTGGATCGCACACTGGGCGCTTTGTTCGGCACGGCGAAGGCGGTGCTGATCCTGGTGGCGCTGGCGCTGCTCGCTGGGCTCACCAGCGCTCCGCGCCAGAGCTACTGGCGCGATTCGATCTCGGGCGACGTGCTGGCGCAAGCCGCGATCGCGTTCAAGCCGCTGCTGCCGCCGACGTTCGCCGAGCGGCTGCGGTATGATTGACCTTTAACGACGGGGGCGGCTCCCGTGTGCGGCATCCTCGGCATCGTCGCGCGTTCGCCGGTCAACCAACTCCTCTACGACGGGCTGCTCCTGCTGCAGCACCGCGGACAGGATGCCGCCGGGATCGTCACCGCCGAGGGCAAGACCTTCCACATGCACAAGGGCAGCGGCATGGTGCGGGACGTGTTCCGCACGCGCCACATGCGCTCGCTTCCCGGCCACTACGGCATCGCGCACTGCCGCTATCCGACCGCGGGCTCCGCGTTCAACTCCGCCGAGGCACAGCCGCTCTACGTCAACTCTCCGTTCGGCATCGTCCTCGGGCACAACGGCAACCTGACGAACACGGATGCGTTGAAGGAGGAGATGTTCCGGCAGGACCTGCGACACATCAACACCAATTCGGACTCCGAGGTGCTGCTGAACGTTCTCGCGCACGAGCTCGAGAGCGGCTCGGTGCGCAACCGGCTCGATCCCGCCACCATCTTCAGAGCCGTGGCCGCGGTGCACCGGCGCGTTCGCGGCGCCTACGCGGTGATCGCGATGATTGCCGGGCACGGAGTGCTCGCGTTCCGCGATCCGTACGGAATCCGGCCTGCCGTGATCGGCATCAACGACACGCCGAACGGGCGCGATTACATGATCGCCTCCGAGTCGTGCGCCGTGGATGCGCTCGGCTTTCGCGTGCTGCGGGACGTCGGGCCCGGCGAGGCGGTCTACATCGAGCAGACCGGCGAGTTCCACAGCGAGCAGTGCGCCGAGAAACCTTCGCTCAATCCGTGCATCTTCGAGTACGTGTATCTGGCGCGACCCGATTCGCTGATCGACGGCGCATCGGTGTACGAAGCGCGCCTGCATATGGGCGAGAAGCTGGTGGAAAAGATCCGCCGCCAGTACCGGCACCTGGACATCGACGTGGTGATTCCGATTCCCGATTCGAGCCGGCCGTCGGCGCTGCAGCTCGCGCTGGGACTCGGCGTCCCGTACCGGGAGGGATTCGTAAAGAACCGCTACATCGGCCGCACCTTCATCATGCCGGGGCAATCGCTGCGCCGGCGCTCGGTACGCCAGAAGCTCAACGTCATCGCGATGGAGTTCCGCGACAAGAACGTGCTGCTGGTCGACGATTCGATCGTGCGCGGCACGACCAGCCGCGAGATCGTGCAGATGGCGCGTGAATCCGGGGCGCGCAAGGTGTTCTTCGCGTCCTCGGCGCCGCCGGTGCGTTTTCCGAACGTCTACGGCATCGACATGTCTACGCGCTCCGAGCTGATCGCCGCGCATCGCAGCGAGGACGAGGTGGCCCGGGAGATCGGCGCCGACGCGCTCATCTACCAGGACCTGGACGCGCTGCGCGAGGCAGTCCGCAGCCTCAACCCGAAGCTGACGAGTTTCGAGACCTCGTGCTTCGACGGCCGCTACATTACCGGGGACGTCACCAGCGACTACCTGCAGGCCGTCGAGACCCAGCGCGACGCGGCGCGCGACTCGGTCGAAGACGAAGGTGCGCAACTCGACCTGGACCTCGTTGCCGCGCAGTGATGCTATACTGATTGCGTCGCGCCGATTTGAGCCACAGCTTGCGGGCGCGTTACAAATCCAGCTAAAGCGTGCCGCCTGAAACCCGGTCCGCTGTCTGGCCGGGTTTTTTGTTTCGGGGCCCGCGAGCTCGAGGATCCGCTATGGACAAGAGCTACGAACTGGCAACCCTGGGCGTGCGTGCCGGACAGGCGCGCAGCGAATTCAACGAGCACTCCGAGGCCCTCTACCTGACGTCGAGCTTCGTGTTCGAAAGCGCGCGGCAGGCGGCCGGGCGCTTCACCGGCGGGGAGGAAGGGTTCATCTATTCCCGCTTCACGAACCCCACCGTATCGATGATGCAGGACCGGCTCGCCGCGCTGGAAGGCGCGGAGGCGTGCATCGCCACGGCATCGGGCATGTCGGCGATCCTTGCCGCGTCGATGGCCCTTCTCAAGTCGGGCGATCATGTGATCTGCTCGCATGCCGTCTTCGGCTCGACCGTCCAGCTCTACGGCGGCATCCTGTCGCGTTTCGGCGTGGAGACGACTTTCGTTTCCGCAACCGACATCAGCCAGTGGCAGCGCGCGGTACGGCCGACCACGAAGCTCTTCTTCCTCGAGACGCCGTCGAACCCGCTCACCGAAATCTCCGACATCGCGGCGCTGTCCGCGCTGGCGAAGGCGTCCGGCGCGCTGCTGGTCGTCGACAACGCGTTTTGCACGCCGGCGCTGCAGCGGCCGTTGCAGCTCGGCGCAGACCTCGTCGTACACTCGGCGACGAAGTATCTCGATGGACAGGGCAGGGTGCTCGGTGGCGCGGTGCTGGGCGCCAAGGCACTGGTGATGGATGGCATCTACGGCTTCCTGCGCACTGCGGGCCCGGCCCTGTCGCCATTCAATGCGTGGGTGATCCTGAAGGGCATGGAGACGCTCGAGCTGCGCCTGCTCGCACAATCCCAGCGGGCACTGGAGCTGGCGGAGTGGCTGGAGTCGCGCCCGCAGGTCGCGCGTGTCTTCTACCCGGGCCTGCGCTCGCACCCTCAATTCGAACTGGCATTGCGGCAACAGCGCGCCAGCGGTGCAGTCGTGTCGTTCGAAGTGAAGGGAGGCAGGGAAGCAGCATGGCGCGTCATCGATTCAACGCGCCTGATCTCGATTACCGGCAACCTGGGCGACGTGAAGACAACGATCACGCACCCGGCAAGCACGACGCACGGGCGCCTTGCGCCCGAAGCGCGTGCCGCGGCTGGAATAACCGAGGGGTTGGTACGGGTCGCCGTGGGGCTGGAGGCGATTGCCGACTTGAAATTCGATCTGCAAAGAGGACTAGCGGGGCTGTGATTTGTGTGACTTCCTGCACAGTTTGCAGTGCGTCGATTGACCGGCCGCGGTCCAAACTTGACAGCGGTCAAGGGGCACAGTACATACCACCTGTAAAGTATTGATAAGCATCGCTTCGCGTCGTCTGAGGGCGACAAACCAACGAGCGCAAGCGCGGGCATGGCTGCGTTCGATTCTGGTGGACAAGCGGGAGCGGAGGAGCTTCAAGTGGAGAGAGGGAGTCCGGTGCTGCGTGGCAATGTCATTTGCTGTGTATTTCTCGCGTGTGCGTCGATTGCGTC
>Ga0075429_100000004_pt1 | contig 129359 bp, 214 predicted proteins | sample RhiMetdeltSRZDD3_FD_75295 | JGI IMG/M metagenome (GOLD analysis project Ga0075429, IMG submission 75295) | Populus rhizosphere microbial communities from Tennessee, USA - Rhizosphere MetaG P. deltoides SRZDD3 | ecosystem: Host-associated > Plants > Roots > Rhizosphere > Soil | place: USA...
GGCATCATCGGCATCGGCGACTGGTTGACGGTCGCGGTGGCCCCCGCCGCGACCGGGACCGTCGGGTTCGGGATGGACGTTCCGCCCTGGGCCACCTGCGTCGTCTGGGCGGCCTGCGCGGCTGCAACCGCACGCGAGACCATGTTCAGGCCGAACTGGGTGAAGAGCCCGGCGCTCTGGGTGCCTGGCTGCACCGGAGGGGTGGTCGGGGTCCCGCTCGTGACGATGGGTTGGCCAGCGGCGGGAGCCGGCCCGGACGGGATCCAGAAGGGCATGCGACGAGCATACCATCGGTCGGACCCGACCGAGAAGCTGGACTTCTCCTACGGGTCCCGACGGTCGAAGCGCGGCGAGAAGAACGCCAGGATCGGCAGGATCGGTAGGGGGATCGAAGCTGCGACCAGGAACGACCCGGTCACGTGGCCGGCGCCGGCGCCGAGGAGAACGGCGACCGCCGCCGACACTGCGAACGCGATCTTACGGTTGGCGGACACCGCGAGCTCCGATCCGGCCGAAGAACTGGAGGTACACGCGCCGGCGCTGTTCGGCCTGCGCCGCGCGGAGGAAGGCGAAGCCGCCGCCGACCAGCTCGGCCCCGGTGCCCATCCACCGAACGTGCGGGTCGCGGAGATCCGACAGGCCGTAGATGGCGCCGCCGGCGACGATCAGCCAGGGGAGCCGGTGCCAAAGGGGAGCGAGCCAACGACGCATCTCTTCCTCTGTATCATGGCCTGGTGACCGCGTACGATGGTCTGCAGTGCAGCCGCGCCTGCTCTTCACCGGTGGCGACGACGCCTTCTCGGTATTGGTCCGAGGGTGGACAGGGAGCTACGCGACGCACGCAGCCATCGTCATCGGCGACCAGGTGCTGCATGCGGTGGGCAAGGGCGTCATCCTGGAGATGCGATCAGCGCTGCGCACGCGCTACGGCTACTACGACGTCGCCGAGCTCGAAGTCCTCCCCGACGTCTCCGAGGGTCTTCGGTTGGCGAGCGCGCAGGTCGGTCGGCGCTACGACAACCTCGACGTCGCGTCCCGACTCCTCTTCGTCGCGCTGCGCGGCCTCCTGCCCTGGACTGCGCGCCGCGCTGTCAACACGCCGGGCGCGTGGACGTGCGCGCGCTTCTGCATGCTCCTCGACCCCATCGGCGATCGCATCCCAGAGTGGCGGCACGTCGACCGGACTTCGGTGACCCCCGTTGACCTTCTCGCCGTAGCCGGGCCGAGCTTCCGCCGCGTCGGCTAGAGGCGATAGCGGCAGTGGTACTTGCGGAACATCTCGCGCTTCCCCTGCTCCTTGCCGAAGGTGGCTCCGACGAAGAGCCCGACGATGAAGCCGGCGCCGAGCGGGATCAGCATGAGGCGGGACACCGACCCCAGGCTGGGCAGCGGGATCAGCGGCGCGCCGGGGTCCGCCAGAGTCGGACGATGGCCGTCGAGGGTGATGACGCTGGGCACCGACTACGAGCGTACCCGATCTGGAGCGCGGGTCACAGTAGCCCGGCGCGGGTGAACAACGGCCGCAGGACGGCGTCGACCGCCGCGGCGACGGCCTTTGCGGTGGCTTCGTTCCCGTGCTCGAGGTCGGAGAAGGTGTGGGGGTCCAGCCACTTCCGCAGCGTGTCACGGAAGGCGTGGGGGCTGACGTTGGGCAGGTCGGCGCCGGCGCGCGCGCGGTCGCGGACGACCATCCAGATCCCCCAGGTCGACAGGCCTGCGCCGAGGTGCGCCTGGCGCCCGCCGAGCTCGGGGATGATCCGGCGCAGGAACGGGCCGGTCAGCCGCTCCGCGCGCAGCAGGTCCCGGTAGGGCCGCATGACGTCGACCGCCGACGGAGCGAGGGGGATCCACAGCGTCCCGATCTGCACGCTGTGGACGCCACGGCGTTGGCGGAAGCCGGCCGATCGGATCTCGGCGACCCCCGATCGCCGCGCGCCCGTCGCGAGGAGGAGGGTCAGGAGCGCGACGTTGCGGTGATGCTCCGGGTGTGGTTGGGCGGGCAGCGCCGCACCGAGGATCGCCACCACCTGCTCGGGGGTGAGCACCCGCTCGCGGATCGGTGGGGGCCGATGGTCGATGACGATGCCGTCGGTGAAGTCGACGCCGCGGTGACGCTGTGCCCACCCCCGCGCTGCGTACTGGACCCCCATCATCATCTTGGCCGCGGTGTTCGGCCGGACGCGGTCCAGGAGCTGCGTGTAGTAGCTCTGCGCGCGCTCCTTCGTCCAGTCCTGCGGGTTGCCGCCGACGGAGCGGCAGAAGTCGGTGACGGCCTTGAGGTAGAGATCCTTGGTCGCCGGCGCCAGCTGTTGACTGGCGCGGATGGTGCGATGGAGATCGGTTGCGGGCGGGTCCGAGGGCACGTTCAGCGAGGCTATCACGCCCACGGGTAGGCCGGGGCGAAATCAGGCTTACCGACTGGCGCGGAGGAGCAGGATCGCCAACCCACCGACGAGTACGACACCGCCGAAGATGGCCGGGGGTGTTCGGTACCACGGCGGGGTCGGTGTCGGTGGGGGCTGGTCGGGTGCAATCGTCACCGGCGCCAGGACTGGCTTGTTGAGCGTGCGGCAGCCCTGGCTCAGGACCGTCGACACGGCCAGGGTCGAGGCGGCGATGGCCGGATTCGGGGACGACGAGCCCGCCGATACGGCCATCTGGCCTGCGGAGGATTCGTACTGGCGGCAGATGAGGCGTGTGAGGCGATCGGCCTGGCGTCCGATCCAGTCGACGCTCTCGGTGAACCGCTGCCACGTCGACTTCGGGAGTCGCTGCAGGATGATCGTCGCCGATGTCATCGAGTTCATGCGTGCGGACACGCCCCAGGTGAAGTCCTGGTTCTCGAACTCGACGGGCTCGGCGCAGACCGGTTGGCCATCGGGCCAGTCCCCTCCGGGGCATGCCCGACACCATTGGCCGCATGCCCATAGGGTGTAGATGTCCTTGACGGGCACCTTGCCGCCGAAGACATCGGGCGAGAGGTAGTAGCCGCCCCGCGCCATGAAGCGTCCGACGCCGCCCGGCTTCGACAGCTCGTCGGCCGTGGGTTGGGGCTGGGCGGTGAAGCCCTTGTAGCGGAGGACGAACTTGCCCGGGAACGCCTTCAGGAACTCGTTCAGCGACAGCGTCTGGTAGGTCTTCGGTGTGGGGATGCTCGCCGCGGTGGTGCCCGGGATCTGGGCGGGGCGCGCGGTGATGCCACCCGGCCCGGCGGGGATCTGGCGGTTCGCTGCGGCCGCGAAGAGGCGCCTCGACACATCGGCCCAGGCGTAGCCGAGCTGCCGGAACTGGTCTGGGTGGAGCGTGAACGTGCGCTCGATCGGCTTGTTGAGGTCCTTGCCCCGGAAGTCGAACACCGTGAACAGGAACGGCGGTGCCGCGGTCGCGCCCTTGCCGAAGTAGATCTGGATCGTCGCGGGCGGGAACCGCGCGTAGTAGCCGTAGTTCTGGTACTGGCCCTTGGCCAGCGCCGCGCAGTCCACGCTGCCGCAGTTGGGCAGCCGCGTGGCGACGTCGCGCATCTCGGCGAGCTGCCGCAGGAAGGCAGCCCGGTCCTCGGCCGAGACCGGCTGCCCGAGACCAGAGAGGTTCACCATGGGGTGATTGTAGACCACACCACCCCGCCACCCTACGGCTTCCAGCCCTTCGGGGGCTTCCAGCCGGCGGCCTTCGCCTGAATGGCCCAGGCCGGCCAGGCCTTGCCGTTCTCAGCCTCCGACACGGCGGCCTGGATGGCGGCTTTGGCGATCTTGAGGGCCCGCGCCGCGGCGGTATGCGTCTCCCAGTACAGCCCGATGCGGTCGTGGTTGGCGCCCTTCGTCGCTGCCGCGGCAGTCGACGCGGCAACATGCTCCAGCGAGCCCCGGGCGTCTTCGGCGTCGGGCTCCTCGCGGTAGTGTTTGATGGCCTTCGCGAGCGCGTCCGCACGGAAGTCACTCGGGTCTTGACCGAGGCAGCCACCGATGTCGTCTTCCGCCTCCAGGTACCACGAGAGGCGGAAGGCGTGGCGGTCGCTGTCGTCGACGACGAGGTGATCCGCCACGGCCTACTCCAAGTCGCAGGGGAAGGTACCCTGGCAGGGCAGGGCTGCCGCCTTCTGGCGCTCGCGGTCCTCGGCAGCGATGCGCTCGCGCGCCTGCGCAAGTCGAACCGGGTCCTTCACCTGTTGCGTCCATATCACGCTCAGGCGCTCCCGTTCGGCTGGGGTCAGCGGCGGAAGCCGCCCGTCCGTCGACGACGGTACGCCCCACTCTCTCCGGGCGAGTTCGTCGGCCCGCCGAGCCATCAGGAGCTCGCCGTCCGAACGCCCTGCGGGGGTGCTGCTCTCACGGGGGACCTTGCGAGGTTCCGCCAAATCCTCGATCGGAACCACGATGACGACCCTGACGTCGTCCAACACCGTGAGGGTGGGCTTGGTGCCGGAATAGGGACAGACGCGGAACCAGTCGACGGTTCTTCGTTGTACGCAGGCCAGCGCGGTGTGGACCAAATTCGGGAGGTCGCCGCCGTGACCTCTGCCGAAGCAGCGTGACCGCCGCATCCCAGGACGCCAATGCGCGGCGGGAATGACGGCATAGCGTACGTCGTGGGCGAGGGTGAGGGGCGTGACGGCTATTGGCGTCCGGTCGTTGGCGAGGTCGAAGTTCATTTCGTCTCCTTGCGTCGACGCGCCGTGATGACTTCGGCGACATCGCCGCCGCGTGCGTGGCGGTCGTAGCGTTGGGTGGTCTTCGGGTCCCGGTGATGGACGGCGCCCTGGACCTGGCGGTCCGGCAGGCCAGCGTCGTAGGCCTCGGTGATGAAGGCGACGCGGAAGCAGTGCGGATGGAAGCGATGGCCGACGGCGGCGGCGTAGCGGCTGACGATCTTGTTGATCGTGCCTTCGTGCATGGATGCGTCTTGGGGGCCCCGCGCCGGGAAGAGAAACGTCGACGGGGGCGCCACCGCCAGCCAGGCCTGGACCGCGGCGAGGGTGACGGCGGGCAGCGCCGCGACTTCCGTCCGCCCACCCTTGACCGTCACGGTCAGTTGGTTGCCTTGGAGGTGGCGGCGGCGGGCGGTGGCGATCGAGGCTCGCCGCAGGCCAACGTCGTAGAGGAGGCGCAGGATCGCGGTGTCGCGTGGCGAGCGCTCCGCCGCGGCGATCATCGCCACCGCGACCTCGTTGGGGATGATCTCCGTGGTGCCGGTCGTGGACGCCTCGGGCCGTGGCAACACCTTCGCGAAGAAGGGGTTGGCCGTGACCACCCCGGTGCGGAACAGGATGTCGTAGATCGACGCCAGCACCGCCAGCATGCGGCGGACGCTCGAGGGGGCGTAGGTGGTGATGAGGCCGTCACGGTACAGACGTGCCTGCGCCAGGGTCGCGAACCGCGGATCGACCCGATAGTGATCGCAGAACGTGCGCCACTTCTGGAGATCGGATCGATAGACCTCCTGCGTCTTCGGGGATCGCCGCGTGCGGATGAACTCCTCGGCGGCGTCATCGAAGACGGATCGGGGGCGGTGGACGAGCTCCATGGCGTGGCTATTATATCGGCCTAGGGTTGCCTGTCAATATAATAGCGAACTTGGCTGTTTACACTAGTGTAAACAAGGGGTTACGGTTCCTGGCCGAGCCGAGCCCGCAACACGTCGGCGCAGCGACGACACGCCCGCGTGATCGTCAGGTTGACGACCGGGGTGAGGTCCCAGCCGTAGGGTGGTCGTACGTGGCCGCAGAGGGACGGCGTGTCGACGCCACCACTCAGCTTCTTGCCCGCGGGGGTCAGCTCGCGGATGTGCCACGGCGACGATCCCGACGCCGTCACGGCTTCACAGAAGGCGTAGTCGTCGATCGTGGCCATCACCGCCCCTGGGCGAAGGTCGCGATGCGCTTCTCCGCTTCACGGCGGTGAAGCGCATGCCAGTCCTCGAACTTCTTGTGGTGTGTGCAGACGGCTGCGGCGAGCGCGAACAGCGCCTCCGGGAGAGTGCGGCCCTCCGCGTGGATCACGGTGTCGTCACCGCAGACGGTGGTCGAGACGGTGTAGCCCCAGGTCTTGCCGTACTCGCGCGCGCCGGCCACGGTCCACTGCTCCACGGTCCACTGCTCGCGCATGTAGCCGATCGTCACGCGAAGCGTGTCCTGGGACCAGCCGGTGACGCCAGCGAGGAGCTGCATCAACTCCTCGACGGTGGCAGTTGTCTTCGGAGTTTCCACGGTCAGGCCTTCTTCCTCAGCAGGAGGAACGAGGCCAGGAACGGCTGGATGCCCTCCTGGCCGATGTCCACCACGCGTTCGATGACGACGTAGTCGAGCTTGGAGAGGTACACCGCCTCCTCGTCGCCGACCTGGATCTCGGTCTTCCCGGCAGCGAGCCCTTCCTCGATCAGCTGTGGAAGCGTCTCCCGGCACCACTTCTCGGCACTGCGCCAGCGGGCGAGGGTGCGTTCGTCCTCCTCGAACTTGGCCTTGGCCTTGGCCTCCGCCTCGGCCACTTCGACCTTCCGCCGCGCGTCGTGTCCGCGCTGGAACGCTGCCTCCAGAATGTCCTTGGTGTCCTTGGCGTCTGTCGTCACGGATCCTCCTCGCGGATGTCGAGCGGGGCAATGCCGTCCGCTCTTGTGGGGTTCGCCATCTCGGAGCTGGGGGCAGTTCGCCCAGGAGCACTCGCCGTCGCTGTTGCGGCCGGCGGCGTGGCAGCGGAGCCGTGCCGGGACCGAGAAGTGCTTGCCGAGAAGGTCAGGTGGCAGCGGAGGCGGCAGGAGGCCGATCTCGCGCTTGGCCGCCTGCAGCTCGTCGTTCACCGCCTTGTCGACGGCGTCCATCGCGGCGTCGAGCTCCCGCTTCGCGGCCTGGTAGCGCGCTCGCGCTGCCTCGAGACGCTGTAGGGCCTCCGCGTGGGTCATGGGGACCCTCAGGCTGCGTCCGCGGTGTCGGCGACCGCTGCGGCGTCGAGGAGCCGACCGCGCAGCTCCTGCTCGGTGGGCAGTCCCCAACGGACCACCGCGGCTTCCGCGTCTGCGTACCGCGGCAGGCGGATGCCGTGACCGATGAGGTCGCGACGAACCTCCGCGCTCAGGACCGAGCCGAGGTCTACCAGGTGAACCGGGAGGAGCTCGCAGGTCTGCACGGCGCAGACGAGGCACGCCCGCTCCTCGCGCTGGATCTGCACGTGCGGCGCTCCCGCGTCGGGGACGTCGACACGGACGGCGGTGACGACGCGGTGTGCGTTGGCGCGGTGAGGTTGCGTCTCACCACAGAGGGTGCACTTGAACACGATCAGGTCTCCTTGTGTAGGTGGTTGGCGATCCGGCGTTCGAGCTCGGCGTAGTCGGCCGAGGCGAGAGGCGTGGATACGTCCGATCGGGTCGGTGGCTCCGGTGGGGACACGAGCCGGATCCACTTGCCGTTGGCCATGGGGTAGTAGATGGGGAGATTGCGACGCATCAGCGACGTCCTTTGGCCTTCCGCGGCCGGTAGCGGGTTCGGATGGCACCCATCGGGAGCACGGTGGCGACGGTGCCGTCTCGGCGGACCCCGAGCCGCATGCCGTTCGGGGCTTCCCAGATCTCGCCGTGGGGCGGTTCGTCCTCGACGAAGCGGGTGCGGGGGAGGATCGACTCGAGCTCGCGCTTGGCGTCCGCGTACGTCCAGTTCGGACGCCAACGCTGGAGGTAGCGTCGGATGGCGTGGTCGCTGAGCGCCTTCGGTTGTGGCATTGGATCACCGCCACTGCGGGGGCCGGGATCGCTTCACGCGCCGCACGGGGGCTGTCGTGGTTGTCGACGGCATCACCTGGATCTTCAGAACGCCCCCGCCACCAAGCCCAGGGATGCCAGTCCCCCCGAAGGCGGCGGTCGCAGCGATGTACGTCGCGCCCTTGTACTGGATCGAGGCGAGGCTGTAGGACGCACACAGCGGTCCGATGTACTCACGGCCGGCGTCCGTGATCACGATCCGATGTCGGCCCTGGTCGTCGATGCGATGTTCGAACGTCACGGGCTCTTCTCCGGTCGGCCCTTGGCGGCCTCCTCGGCGTAGAGGGTCTGGGCCCGCATCATGGCCATCTGAAAGCTCATGCCCCCTTGCTGGGTCGAGCCAGGGCGGTGGGTCCAGCGGTTGGTCTCTCCTGGCAGATCTTCGATCGAGACGTACCAGAAGTCATAGCCGTCCGTGGCCGCCCAGCCCGGTTTCGAGAGGACGATGGCCACCCGGTTGTCGCATCCGCGGACGTGGTAGCGGAGCTCGATGCCGTCCAGGGTCATCTGACGCTCGCCGGAGATGTCCATGCACTCGGCGACGGGGGCGATGTGGACCGTTCGATTCTGACCGATCACGGTAGCGGCTCCTCGCGCAGGTGCCGCGGGACGTGATTGCCCGGGCAGCTGAGCGCGCACGTGTCCTGGACGATGATGTAGTAGCAGAGGCAGCAGCGCAGCGTGCCGTCGGCGCTCTTGAACATGTCGCCCGCCCGCGGCGGGTTGACCTCGTCGCGTCGCGTCGGCCATCCGAGGGCACAGAGGGTCCCGTTTCGTATGGCCGCGTCGCGCGCTGCGGCACTGACGTTGACGTCGCTCCACCGGTGGGGGTGCGCGTTGGCGAGGCAGCCACACGGCTGCAGAGGCGCCGTGGCCGCGGCCTTGGCGATGACGCCGGCGATGTCGGGCGGCCGCCAGCCCTCGGGCTTCATCTTCTTGCCGTCGGGGCGCTTCGGGCCCGCCGCCTTGGCCATGTTCGAGGCGTGGATGACCTCCCAGGCCTCGGCAAACGGGACGCCCCAGCTGACCCCCGCACCGAGTGCGACCACGGTGAGGTCGACGATCGCATCGGTGACGTGGACGAAGGACTCGGGATCGATCGGGTCCCCGTCCCGGCCCGCGACGGCCGCGGTTCGGAGGAACGCTTCGGTCATCTGCTGGAAGACCTCGACGAAGCCGTTGCCCGGACCGACAATAGCCTCGATCAGCTCGCCGAGCTCCTCGAAGATGATCCGGAGTCGCATCGTCAGGTCGGCGTAGGTCGGGGCGCGGACGTCCCCGATCGGCTGCTCGTAGAGCTTGCAGAGCTCGGTGATCTGCTGGAAGGCGTGTTTCATGGTCATGGGCTACGTCCATCCCATCGCGATCGCCTGCAGCGCGTCGGCGAGGCGTTGGAGGTTCAGAAGATCCTTCTGCATCTGCCGCACGAAGTCCTCCTCGGCCTTGAAGTCGGCGGGGTCCCCGGAGCCGATGCTGCCGCGCGCCATCTCGCACAGGCGCTTGATGTCCACCGCCTTCATCGACAACCCAGGCCGAGGAGAGGTGGGCGGCTCCGCCCACAGGCCGTGCCGCCACGGGAGCGGAACTGCGAGAGGACGCCTTCGAGGTAGGCGTCTGCGTCAGACCGGTTGCCGCTGGCGGCGGCCATGGCTGCCAGCCAGCACACGATCTCGAGGTACCCTCGATTCATCGCGACACCTCCTGTTCCTGGGTGCTCATGCGTATCCTTTCCGTGCATCGTACCGCCGCGGGGTGACCGTTTCAGCGCGCCCGCCAGCCGCTGAGGCCGATCGGGATCGGGATGGCATCGTCGATGCGGTCGATGCGTTCGATCTGCTCGGTGACGACGTCGTCCACGAGGGGTGGGACGTCTGCCGCGAAGTCGGCGGGGGGCGCCGGGTCCCGTGGCGTGACGTCGACCTCGATGCTCTCGTGCAAGGCCACGGGCGGCTTGCAGTCGCCGAACCACTCGCGGTCGTCGGTGTCGAAGGAGAGGAGCTCGAGGCTCCCGGCGTGGGTGTTGCGCGGCGGCAGGGCCATCGTCCACGTCACTCGTTCGTGCGGATGCGCGCTGATCTGCCGCAGAAGGCTGGCGAGGACGCTGTTGCCGAAGCGCTTGCCGACCTCGCCGATGATCACCATCATGTCCTCGTGGAGGAAGTGATCGCGGCTGCCGTCGCGGCGATGGTGCGTCAGTTGCCAGAGGCGCATCGGAGCCATCACCGCCTCTCGGGCGGGTCGTTGGCAGCTTCGCGGATCTTGAACGCGTTCAGGGACGCCTCCAGGTGATCGGCGAGGCGGCCAACGCGGCTCCACGTGGTGATGCGCTGTGCGGTCTTGGCCTCGTGCAGACGGATCGCGTGGTAGACCGTCTCCGGGACGGCGCTCACGTCGATGGCCTCGAAGTCGTTGTCGACCGCGTCGCGGCAGTCCACGTCGATGACTTCGTAGGCGGGCGACTTCGGGTCGACCCGTACGACGACCTCGACGATCTGGAGTCGGCCGCTCTGGTGCAGGATCAGCGCCCGCTTCGCGCCGAGGTGTGTCGGGTACTCGATGCGGGCCTCCTTGAGCTTGGTGCGGACCTGAAGGCCGTGGATGGGGGTGGTCGCGTCGGCGAGGTTGGGCAGTCCGTGGAGGGGGGTTTGGTCGAGACGTTCGATGAGCTCGGCCTCGACACGACGGATGGTCGTCACCATCTTCTCGCGTTGCTTCACGTAGACCTCCTTGGCGAGGCGGTTCTGGCCGCCGAGGTCGGGCAGGAGGGAGGATTCGACGAGAGGCTTGGACATGGGTGTTTTCTCCTCAGGAGCACCGGATCAGGAGCACCGGATCGCGCAGAATTGCTCGGGGGTGGTGTCAGCAGGGACGAAGTCCAGGATGCGCGCCTCGCAGTAGACCGCTCGGAACCGGTCTCCGTTGTCGACCCTATGCTTCTTGATGTAGTGCACTTGGATGACCTCTGCGAAGAGGGCGGCGGTTTCCTCGTTCGCGTGGGCGGTCCAGACCGCCGGCCGCCAGGTGTGGCCGGGGTCTCCGCTCAGGTTGTCGCGGTAGAACTTGACCGCGCACCACGCCATCACCTTCGGCACCTCGCGGTGGATGTCGTAGAGGAGCTCGTAGAGTCTCTTGATCTCCGCGAGGTCCGCGAACGTCGGAGCGGTGGGGAGTGAACGCGCCGCTGCACTGGCGAGGGAGAGCCGCGCGCGGAGTGGGGTTTCCTCGTATCGCGTTTCCTCCACGATGCGGGTTCGGATGATGTCCATCGGATCAGATCTCCTTGGCCAGTGCCTCGAAGTGGGCGATGGCGCGGTCGAGGTTGTGGAGGCGGACGCCCTTCGCCGCGTCTTCCGGGGAGGTGCGTCCGTTGAGGAGCTCGAGGAGCGCGAGGATGGTCGCCTTCGCCACCTTCGCATCGCGGATGGCGGCGAGGAACAGGCGACGAGACTCCTCGACGAGGAGCGCGTCGAAGTTGCGGAGGGCGAGGAGCGCCGACCGGGTGCCGTCGCGTTCGACGCGGCGGCCGACCTTGCGTTCACGCACCGACCCGGCGCGCAATGCACCACGCAGCCGACGCAGCCGCTCGGCCAAGTCGGCCGCCAGGTCAGCGGCGCTGGCGGCATCGAGGTCGAGGCGCGCGACGCCGATGGCCACGGCGATGCGGCGCTCGGAGCCCGCTGCGATCGCCTCCGCGTTGAGCGCCTTGGCCTGCTCGCGCAGCGGCGCTGCCTTGGCGCGGATCTCTTCCGCGACCCGGAGCGGGGCGTACCAGCCCAGCGGCGTGTTGGCGCAACCGGTGCGGCACAGGTAGTCCACGTCCTTCTTGAGCTTGAGCGACCGGGTGACGATGTCTGCGTTGTCGACGGTGTGGATCACCTCGCGCTTGTTGCGCGCGATCACCTTGCTCTTGGCGGTGAGGCCGCCGGAGACCGTGGCCGAGCCGACGATGATGCAGCCCGGACGGAACGCCGCGAGCACACGTGGGGGCGGCGCCGGCGGCGTCACCTCGATGACGGGGTTCTCTTCGACCTTCTTGAGCGAGCGCATGGATCACTCCCCCCGACCGTTGAACCGGACGGCCGTGAGCCAGGCGTCCGCCTCCACCATCGCGGTGGCCTGGCTGTCACTGACGCTGGCGCGGACGATGATGTCGACGACCGTCTTCTTGTCTACGATGACGAAGAGCCAGGGCTTGTCGCAGTCCCGCGCGGTGAACTGGCGCGACTTGCCCAGCACGTCGACGTGGGTCGGTCGATACTCGGTCTTCCACTGCTCGAGGATGCGGTCGATGTAGCGGGTCTCGATGTACAGGTCAGCGTCGTCCTTGGTGTCGATGCCGACACGGCCGGCGGTCCAGCCCTGCACGCCGTCGGCCGCGGCGTGGATGGTCATCCACCCGTCGCTCACCATCGGTGGCGTGGCCCACGTCGGATGGGCCCATTTCACCATCACCTTCACATACCTCTTCGTCCGGGTCGCCGTCGCCGTCGCCGTCTTCTTGGCCTTCGCCATGGTCAACTCCTTCTTGCGCTCCACCATGGAGCCGTTGGGGCGCCGCCCGGGTAGCGAACCCGGATCCGATCCGCTCGCGGCGCGCCTGCTACAGCTTGTAGAGGTACTTGTTGGCTGCTTCGACGTCGCCGAGGGCGATGTGGCCGAGCGCGGTGCGCACTTCCTCCTCGGTTCGGTTCCCTTCGAACAGCGCGTCGCAGACGCCGCCGAGAAGCTCCTTGGCCCGCCGGGGGATGGTCGGCCAGCTGGCTTGCGGGTGGCCTTCGAGGCGAACGTGGAAGCAGACGAAGTCCCGCATGATGAGATCCTCGCTCCGACGAGGCGGACGGGATGTGGTCCCGCACGGCGTCACGGCGCACCACTGTTCCTGATCGTACTGCTCCGGGTGCTCGTCGAGGGCGCGAAGGACAGCGGCGGCGATCTCGGCAGGGGTCTTCTCGGGGGTCATGGCTTGCTCCGGATCTACCAGCCCAGCTTCTCGCGATCGTCGTCGGGGATCGGGAGGAGGACGTTCTTGACGTAGAGGAGGTCCGCCGCCTGCTCCTCGAGCTCGTCGTCGACCCAGGCGCTCCTCGACGTCCAGGCACCCTCGTGGGCCGCGCGGGTGATGGCGTTGTGGATGGCGGCGCGGCTGTCGTCGGCCTCCTCCGCCTCGGCCGCGGCCAGGATGGCCTTGACCTGGTCGTCCTTCGTACCGAACGGTGCCCTGGCGAGGCCGTGGTAGACGATGCGACGGACCGCCTCCTCCATCGACAGCTTGTCCTTGGTGTAGCGGTCGATGTAGAAGTCGGTCCAGGCACTGCGCCACATCGTGGCGAAGTGCTCGAGGGCGGCACCCTGCGCGCCCAGGGCCTCACGGGCGACCTCGATCAGGTTCGCCTGCGTGTGCCGCGCGTGGAAGATGACCCGCTTGTCGCGCAGGAGCGTGCAGTTGATGCAGCGGATGCGCTCCATCGCCCAGTTGAGCTTGAACCCTGCGCTCCCGTCGTCCGCCGAGGTGATGCGGAGCATCAGGCGGTGCGGCTCGCCGACCGTACCGGCCTTGCCTCCCTCGAAGTGGTGCGGGCTCTGCAGGATGACGTCGACGCGGGAGCGGGAGCCGTCGTAGCGGACGCGCGCCCGGCTATCGGTCGGCATGATCTCGCGGATGTCGTTGGCGATCTGGTCGAGGTCGTAGCGTACATAGCGCTCGGACACGACCGAGTAGAGCGTGCGGGGCTTGTCGAGGTCGACGATCAGCGCCCCGTCCGCCGTGCGCTGCGGGCGCCGGCGGCTGCGGAGCACCGCCTTGTCGCCGGCGCGGCTGCCGAGCCAGAGGTTGACGTTCGAGCGCAGGGCGGGCGGGATCGACGCGGGTGCGTAGCTGCTCAGGCGCTGCCAGCCGACTGGCTCGGCCCCGAACTCGAGGCGAGCGCCGTCGACGTCCGACGCCATGACGAGGCCGCTCCGCCCGATCCGCATGTCGCCCAGGTCGACGGTGTGGTCGATCCGGTTCTCGGCCTGAACCGCGTCGGCCAGCCGATCCATTGCCTCCCCGGTGGTGGCAAGCTTCAGAAACTGATCGCGGGCGCGCCGGGCGACCTGGTCGCCGACCGCCATCATCTCGGTGCCGTGCTCGAAGAAGGCTTCGCCGGGGTTGAGGCCCAGCTCCTTCAGGAGCTCGACGCCCTTGTCCGCACGCTTCTTGCCTTCGGGTCGAACCGTCGTCGTCATCGTCTCTTTTGCCTTTCCGCCCCACGGTGGGGCCTGTGAAGTGTCCCGTGAGTCTTACCCACGAGTAGTAAGCGAGTCAAGAAGCTTGTGGGGATCGACCGTGGCCAGGATGTCGCTGTCCGAACCTACGATCTTGATCACGACCTTGCCGGCGATTGCCACCGCTTTGGCCTGCGCGAGGAGTGCGGACATCGTCGCCTTGTCGCCGTCGTGCCAGCGCTTGGTGGTCCCGGTGCCGAGATGAATGTACTTGACCACCACGGCATCATTCGCGGGTCGCGGTGATGGTGGTGGCGGGGGCAGGGGCAGCGGTTCGAGCTGCAGCACCTGCCGCGTCGCGCGCGGAAAGACGATCGGCAACGTCGCCTCCTCGTCGTCCGCCGGTGGAAGCGGGATCGCCTGTTCGGTCGGCGCCCGGCTGAGGGGAGGTGGCGCAGACTGCCCGCCCGCTCCCTTGTTGTCTCCGAAGAAGTACCCCGCAGTCTGCCGCAGTGCCCGTCGACGCATGGGAGGCGCTCCTGGGGCGTTTACGGCTCGACGACGTCGAGGTCGTGGTCCACAGCCCACCGAACCGCCTCGGTGGAGGCGATCCCGGCATCGTAGTGACTCTCGACGTGGATGGCGCGCTGCCAGCCGGCCGGGAGGTCCACGAGGAGCTCGACAGCGACGTGATGTAGGCCGTCGCAGCGGTACACGAAGACCCGCACCGGATCGTGCGGCAGGAACGGATGGCGCGCCGTCCGGATCGCCGGGGCCGGCATGAGCGCCATGAGGTTCTTGGCGGTTTCGACCTCGGAGACCGCGGCCTTGAGGGTCTTGGGTGCGATCGTCTTCTTGCTCTTCTTGCTTTTGCTCATTGGGAAAGCTCCTTCCGGGACTCCATTAGCCCCGATCGAACCTGCGAGGCAATCACCCCGCAGGGTCTGTCGGATCCACCGAAGCCGCCTTAGCGCTGCGCGAGCCTGACCAAGTTCGTAAAGGCCAGGTTCTCGGGACGCGGCACACCGGGCATGAAGGCGATGAGGGCGCGGACCCGCGCTGCCAGCTCGGGCGCGCAGGCCGCGCAGACCACCAACGACTCGAGCCCATTCGACATGTCGAAGATGGTCCACCCGCCCGATGTCTTGAGATCTTGCGCGAAGTGGCCGCGCGAGAACGTCAATGGGGCAGCACAGCAGATGCACGGACGCGTGATGGGGTCCACCGCTCACCTCCCGGTCGTGAGGAGGAAGCGGAGCACGCGCGTCCACGCCTCCTCGAGCGTGGCGACGTGCGCGTGGTCGCCGTCGCCGGCGACGTCGTGGGCGAACTCGTGCAGGAGGGTCGCGGTTGCGGTCTCGACCGAGATCAGCTCACCGCGCGCCAGGGCCACGCGTCGGGTCGCGCCGTCGTGTTGGCCGAGGCGCGACGCGGCGCGGAAGGTGACGACGTCGAGACGTTCGAGGACGCGATCGATCGCGTCCGATCGCTCGGTCGGTGTCGCGTCGGGGTTGCTCATGACGTCGAGGTCGTCGAGCGCGAACGTCCTCGGGAAGGCGACGACCACGAACCGGGCCGCCGCCTCAAGGCGTTGCCGCTCGTCGACGTCGAGATCGTTCCAGCCGTGGGTGGCCACGATCTCGTTGGCGGCCGCGGTCTTGATCTTGTCGAGCGTGCCCAGCGCTGGGGCCAGCACCGCCGCCATCGCCCGGGGCACGACGGCGCCGACGCGGCCGAGGTGGGCCAGGTCGCGCGAGTCGGCCAGGGTCGTGACCGGGACGGCGGCGTCGCCGTGGACCTTCTTGAAGGCGCCCGCCAGCGCCTCGCTGGCGGCCTTCGACGGCTCCCAGTGCTCGGAGCCGCGGACGTCCTCGGCGTCCTTCTGGAGGAGCTCGAAGTAGCGCTCGACGAGCTTCGGGTTCGCCTCGACCGCCGAGGCCCACAAGGCCTGCAGCCGGAAGCGGAGATCCCAGCTGTCGACCATGCGCCGATCGCGGTCCAGCTCGGCGTGCTCGAGGTCGTAGCCGCAGTGTAGGTCCGAGCGGCTGTGGGTGTAGAGGCCCTTGACGAAGACGTCGCCCTTGCGCGTCGGGTCCAGGAGGATCGAACCGCGCCCGGGTACGTTCACGGTGTTCTTGTCGGGATCGGGCCAGAGGAAACGGATGTGGTTCTGGACGAACGTCCAGTGGCCCTCGTTGCAGCCGGCCACCTCGATCGAGATGCGCCGCTTGAACTCGCGGCCGCCGGTGATGGTGAAGACGAGGACGTCGGCCTTGAACTTCTCCGATCGGGCGATCGTCGGCACCCACACCTCGCTACCGGTGCGGATGGTGATCCGGGCGCCCTTGCGGAGGAGCGCCAGGATGCCGAGCTTCAGCCCCTCGCCGAACCGGCCGATGGTGTCGGTCCGGTTGGCCTTGGACGTCCGGCCGAGCAGGAGGACCTCCTGCGGCAGCGTGACGCCCTCGTTCTCGATGCGAAGCTTGCCGCTCTTCTTGTCGAAACGGACGGTCATTTTGGCGCCATGTTCGATCTCGGCATCGCGGGAGTTCTGCACCAACTCGCGGATGCCCTCCCACACGCCCCAGGTCGGCAAGTAATCGACGTCGATGGACAGTTCGAGTTTCATGGGTCTCCCGCTTCCTTTCCCTTTCGTGCACTCCCCGGGCAACGAGCCCGGATCCGATCCGCTCGGAGCGCTACTCTTCGACGGTGTCGACGGCGTCGGGATCGTCGTCGTCGAGGGCGGCCACGGTGTCGCAGACGGCCACCACCGGGTTCGTGAGCCGATGATCGATCATGGCGGCCTTGCGGGCCTCCCGGCGTAGTGTCCGTGCCGGCTCGACGAGCCGAAGCATGGCGAGGAGCCGATCCGCCTGCGACCCCTCGAGTACGACCTCGATGAGCGGGACCGCGCGATCGTCGGGGCCGCCGAACGGTGCGACCTGCGGCGTGACGCAGGTCTCGGCCTCGGCCGCGTCGTGGAGGAGGCCGAGGCCCACGAACGTGCGGCGGAGATCCATGGCGATGCCTCGCGCCTCGGCGCGGGCTCGGTCCTCCGCAAGGTGATCCTCGGTGAGGAGCTCCCAGGTCTCACCGTGGAAGGCGCGTCGGCCGGGCCGCGCCAGCTTCTCGGCGACGAGCTGATCGAGGATGCGGCGGATCGACGCACGCGCGCTGCGACGAACGGCGTCGGAGACGCGGGTGGCGTGCTCGCGGCGGGTCAGCGCGTCGAGGACGGCGCCCGTCGTGTAGCGGCGGCCCGGCTGCGCCTTGAGGATGGCGAGGACACTGTCACGGGTGATATCGACCACGGCTGGGACTCCTTTTCAGACATAGGGAAGGACGTCGCCGCCGTCGCCGTCGGCTGTCCACGTCTCGTCGATCCAGACGGCGTCGAGTGGTGGTGCCGCTGCCCTCGCCTTGGCGATGGCTTCTTCGCGCGTCGGCGCCATGACGGCAAAGAGCCGCCGCAGCGAAAGTGGCTTCCGCAGCCAACGCGCTTCGCGCGCGACCTGCCACAGCTTCATCGGTTCGATCTCGGGCTCCGGCCCCGGAGGGGGAATCGCCCCCGCGTCGGCCAGGATCTCGGCCAGGAGATCCCGGTCATCGGGGTTGCTGCCGATGTAGAAGTCGGCGAACAGGGTGGCGCGTGCGTGGAGCCACTCTCTCCACTGATCCAGGGTCGACATGGACATGCTCCTTTTCAGCGCAGTGCGCGCAGCTTCTTGAAGATGAGGGCGTAGGCCGTCGGCATCGGCGTGCCGGTGGGGACGAGACTGTCGAGCGCCGCCTCGAGCGTCGCCACCTCCGTGGCCGTCAAGGCATCACGCTCGACGGTCGGGCGGCGAGCCAGCGTGAACAGCCGCTCGGCCAGCCGGATGCGGCGCTTGTCAGCGCGGCGTCGCATCGGATTGCGGGTGAAGTCGTCGAGGGCATCCGCGAGGAGGAAGGCGAGATCCGCCTCGTCCTCCTCACTGAGAAGTCCATCGACAACGACGACGATCTTGGTGGCCACTGCGACTCCTTTCGAGCCCACGGTGGGCTCCTTTGGTGCGCTCCCCGGCAACGAGCCGGAGATGATCCTCTCGGAGCGCTGACCTCACCGCGTCCAGGCTCGGATCGCCTGGAGTGCGCGCTCGCGCGTTTTGAAGCGTTGGTAGGTGGTCTCGGGGAGCCCACCATGCGGCGGATGCGAGACCACGATCTTGCCATTCCGCTCCCAGACAAAGGCCGTGCGGCCATTGGGGAGTCCGATCGCTCCGGTGGGGGCGTACCGGATCTCGACGCCGTTGGCGGCGAGGTAGTCGAGGAGGGCGGCAGCTTCCGTGACGCTCATGACTCCTCGCCGAACGAGCGCGCCCACGCGATCACCTCGGCCGGTAGCTCGCGGTGGAGCCACGACGAGCCCAGCCGATACCCGCATTCGGGACAGACGGCGCGCTGCGCGTGCGCGTCGAGCGCAGCCTTGTGGTTGCGCCTGGCCGTGACGATGCGCGACCGCTCCTCGGCGAGTCGCGTCGCGCGTTCCGCCGCACTGCGGACATGGCCTAGGTCCGCCACCGGCGACGGCGCGACGTACGTGGGCTCCGCCTCGGCCCACGCCCGGAAGGTCTCGCCGCGGGCCTCCTGATGCTCGCAGGTGGACTTGAGGCTGTTCAGGTGGTAGCAGCGGTAGCGGGACACCTCGGGGAACCACTCATTGATGGCGCCCCCGATCTGGCCGCACGAGTCGAGGATCCAGACCTCGCCGTCTTGGGCCTCGCTCGCCATCTCGTCACGGGCGACGTCCAGCCCATGCAACTTGCCGTCGGTCTTGATGACGTAGCGCGCGGCTGCCTTCGCTGTCGCGCACCGCGAGCCGGACCGCTGGTTCATGGCGGTGATCTCGTCGGGCTGATCCTCGAAGAACTGGATCCAGTAGTCGAGGGCGGTGCGCTCTGCCTCGGCGCGGGGGAGGATGCGGCCCTCCTGGCCGGTGATCGACAACTCCAATTTGCCGCCTCGGTCGTGCAGTGCGACGTGGACGGTGCACCACCGATCGCCTAGGCGGCGGGTCGCGCGACGGACAGACACAGTCTCGGTCTTGGACACGGTTGCTCTCCCCGGTTAGGGTCTCACGGGCCCACCATGGGCCCCGTTGGCGCACGCCCCGGGCAACGAGCCCGGATCCGATCCGCTCGGCGTGCTACGGCTGGCTCTCAGTCCTCGCGGTTCCAGCGCGGTTCGCGTACGGCCGTCGGCGTGGGCTCCTTGGGCCCGACACGCCACTCTCCGACCTTGTTTCCGTTCGCGTCGTGGATGAACCCATAGCGGATCCCTCGCGGGGCCACGCCGAGGACGTCATCTCCCCGCTCGCGCATCTGGCGCGCGATCGCGTCCACCGCGGACGCGACGTCGCTGCCGGTGCGCATGGCATCGTTGCCGAGATCGATCTCGACGGTGAATCGCACCTCGGGCGCATCATCGTCCATGACCGACTGCAGGATGTCTCGCGCGGCCTCGGCGCGGCGAGATCCGCGCTTGACGGCGTCGAGAATGCTGTCAGCAAGCGCGAGCGTGGCTTCGCCCTTCATGCCGTCGTAGTAGCCCCTCGGCTGCGTGAAGTCCGCTTCCGACTTGTACGAGCACGCGCCGAGGATGTCGACGCCGTCGAAGTCTCCGAGGCGGGCTGTCACCTTGGCGCAGAACCACGCCCACAGGTTGCCCTTCGCTAGTTGCGCGCGGATCCAAGACACTGTCTCGGCGTCGTCCTCGGCGTCACCGGAGGCGAAGTGATCCGCGGGATCGGTATCCTCCTCCTCGATCTCGAGCTTGAACTCCACCCGCTCGCGGATCTTCTCGGCCAGCTCGTCTCTGTCCATCATGGCGGTTAGCCTTTCGTCATCCGAGCCCACCGTGGGCTCCGTGGTGCGCCACCCGGGCAGCGAACCCGGGGTGATCCGCTCGTGGCGCTACTCCTTGGATCGCGGTAGCGCGTCCTCGATCCGAGCCGCGAGATCGCGCAGCGCCCCCGCCAGATCTCGCGCGGCGTCGAGATCGGTCCGGCCCTGCCCCTCGGGTACGCGGCCCGCCGGTATGTAGGCTGTCCACTGCGCATCGCTGTCAGAGTCGCCGGCGCGAACGAGCCGGATCCGGCCCCCGAGCATTGAGCGTCCGATCATGGCCTACTCCTCCTCGACGGCGTAGCGGTCGGGGATGATTGCGTTGACGCGTGCCAGGAGCCACGTCTCGCGTTCGGTGAGCGGCCGGGGCCGGCCACAGAGCCCGGTGGCGCGGGTGGGATCGATCCTCTTGGGCTCGGGCCGGAACCCAGCCGTACCGCTGAGGAAGTCCCACCCACTGTTGCCGATGGCGTTTTGCTGTGTGTCGAGCATGAACCCGAGCATCAGTTGCGCGCCGACGGCTTCGACGGCGCAACCCTTGACGGGTCCGTGGGCGCGGCGGCTGCTCTTCTCGGCGATCACTGCGCGACACCCATAGTCGTGCAACGCTTCGCACAGGATCGCGATCAGCGTCTCATCGTCCGTGCCGTCGTCGATTCCATCGCCGTCGAGGAGCCCCCACGAGTGCACGGCCGACAGGATGCTCGCGTCGCTGGCGAAGCCAGGCGAGACGGCGGACAGGGTCGCGAGCCACCGGTGGCCGTGGGGCAAGATGCCCTCCTCCTCGACATACTCGAGCTTGATCAGTAGGTACACAGGCCAGTCGCACGCGATCGGCTCGCCGACGCGCCAGAGCGTACCGTCGTCGCACTGATCGACGAAACTCCGGTAGGCCACACCGCGCAACAGGCGCAGCGGGGCGCCGGGGGGTCGGGGGTCGGACATGGCGGTTGCGTTCATATCGATGGCGGGCATCTGCTAGACGCTCCTTTGGCTTTCGCCACTTATGGCGCCCACCACGGGCGCCGTGGGGTGCTCCCCGGGCAACGAGCCCGGATCCGATCCGCTCGGAGCACGCGGTGCGGCTGCGGCTAGGGCTCGCCGCGGCCGTCGAGGAACGGATCGCAGTCCGCCTCCTCCTCCTCCTCCTCCTCCTCGTCGTCCGCCTCGTCGTCGCCCTCCTCCGCGTCGTCGCCCTTGCGAATCTCGGCGAGCCACTCCTCGCCGAGATCGATGGCTCGCGCCGCGGTGAGCGTGTACAGATCCGGGTGCCCGGACTGACACTCCACGTTCTCCCAGCCGTCACGGCGGGACGCCCACAGGTTGAGATACGATCCGTTGATCGTGACGAGTAGCCCCAACTCCTCGTCGCACGCGACGATCGGACCGTTGCTCAGTACGTCGAAAATGGTCATGGACATGGCGATTAGCCTTTCCGGTGGAGGGGTTGCAGCCACAGCGCCAGCGACGCGGCGATCACCGCGGCGCGCGCGAGGGCTTCGCGATCCTCGCGAGACCAGCGCACGATCCAGTTGTCCGACGCGTCGGCAAACTCGTCGCATGGCTCGACGCGGCAGAACGCGATCAGCGCGTCCATGTCGAGATCGCCCTCGATCGTCCACCGGATCGGATCCAACTCGTCGTCAAACAGATCAGCCGCGGTGATTTCCTCGGCAATCCGGGCCAGATCGTGCGCGAGATCCTGGCAGATGCCGGGCCATTGCGCATCGCGCAGCGCCGACTCCATCTCCGCGTGGCGCGTGTCGTTCAGGATCAGGTAGCTCGCGAGTGCGGCGGCGCACTCCTGCAGGATCTTCACGAGATCGGCTCGGGTCGGATCGACGATGATATGGTCATACCATCCCACAGCCCAGTGCGAGGCACCGAGGATGTCCCACCCCGTCTCATCGGGATCCGCCGCTCGGAGTTGCGCGACGATCTCATCATGGTTGCAGCGATCGACGACGCCCGAGTCCCGATGGACTCCGCCGACGAGCGCGAAGCGCCACCCCTGCTCGGTGACCCGCTTGTCGCTGCAAGCGAAATTCGGAATGTCCTCGTAGCGCTTCAAGACTTCGATCTCGGTGACGGACATGGCGGTTAGCCTTGCCTTTCCGGGGCTACCGTAGCCCCCTAGTGCACCCCCCGGGCAACGAGCCCGGATCCGATCCGCTCGGGGCGCCGCGCTGTCACTCGTCGTCGTCGACGGGCGCAACGTACATGCATCGCGTGGTCGCGGGGCGCGGCATGAGGCGCGCGGCGCCCGCATCCGTGGCGCGGACGGTCCAATACGTCACGGTGTCGTCCGAGATCTGCGCCAGCCGATCGGCGATATCTTGGACGTCTAGCTCGAGCTGGATCTGAGGGTCCGTACCGTCGGGCTCGGACGCGGTGTCCGCGTAGGTGTCGCCCTGGTACGTCACGACGACAAACAACGGCAACTCCACGATACAGCGTCCCTCACGGCATTCCCGACAGGGTGCATCGACGCGATCGGACTCGAAGTCCGCTCCAAAACGATGGCTACCGCAGCGCGCACACGGCACTTGCGGACCGGGGTTGACGCGATGGGGGATCCGCTCACCGTTCATGTTCCGGCAATGGATTTCCCGGGTCGGAGCCGTGTCGTCGTCGTCGTCGTCGTCGTCGTCGGTCCCGAACATCTCATCGAGCGCCGCGCGCGCCTCGTCGGCGGAGTCGTGCGGACCGGTCCAATCCGTACAGTCGAGGTAGCCCGGGGCCGACAGGCGCGCCCACCACTTGCCGTCGACAGTCTCGACGGAGGCGGGATCGCAGCCCGTCTCTTCAGCGAAGCGCTCGTGGCTGCCCCATACGTACGCCGGGGCGACGTACGTCTCCCCACCGGCGTCGCCAACATGGAAAGCCTCTTGCGTCACCTCTGGTCTCATGAATGACATGGCGGTTAGCCATCCTTTCCGAGCCCCACCGCGGGGCTCCTAGTGCGCCGCGTGGCAGCGAGCCACGGCGATCCCACTGTGGGATCCGATCCACTCACGGCGCAAACCTATCGGAAACACGTGTGTTTCCCTTGGCCAAATCCTCTAGCCCCCGCTGTTTCGCTGTCACGCAAGATCCACGCGTCCCCCCACACCCCTCCACCTAGCGCTCGCATCCGCAAGCGCGCTACGCGCGTTCCCAGCACGGTCGGGCGATGGCCTATTCGGTTGTCACGCCCCGGGCGCCGTCGGCGCCGCGTGGCAGCTGTAGCTCCCCAGGGGGCGAACCCCGGGCCGATCTCGCGGTCGGGCGATGGACCCTGCCGCTTAGCCGTCGGGCGCGCGTAGCGCCGTGGCGTCCACCGAGCGCGCGTCCCGGGACCGTGCGCGGCCGCCCGAGGGTGGGCTGGCGCCGCGCGTAGGCCCGGACGTGCGTCCGGCGCGATCGGATGTAGGTGCTAGTCGTACCTCCGTCGCCCCACCGTGGGGCCAAAGGGTGAAAGTCTCGTGGGTTGCCGTGAGAAACCCGTGGAAATCCCACAGGAAACTCGCCGCTACTCGCCGGCCCATCACTGCGACCGGGGAGTCAACCGTAGCAACGAGTAGGTTTAGACGCAAGCCCCGTGAAAACTATCTCACAAACTCACGTAATTATTACTGTTTTCCACGTGTTCGTGTGAGCCATACACGGGATTTTCGCGGCTACTCACGTGTAACCCACGGAAAACTCACAGGAATCGCGGAGTGCCGTGTAACTGTGCGAATCCCCTGTGGAAATCCCACGGCGGACTCACGGCTACCCACGGGCTACCCACGGCCGACTCACGGCCCGTACACGGGCGCCTGGCGTACGGGACGCGGGTGGCCGTGAGCGGCCCGTGGGTGACTCACGGCGCACTCGCACCCACACACGGCGGATTCACGTGGGATCGCCGGGGCCCGCGGTAGGCTCGTGGGTGTGGATACCCGGGTGATCGGCGTACGACTCCCCCCGGAGATCGTGGCGCGGTTGGAAGCGATGGAGCGCCAGACGCGGCTCAGTCGCTCGGAGCTACTGCGGCGGATCATCATTACGGCTTTGCAAGGCCAGCCCGACGTCGATGGGGCCCGCATCGAGGCCGAGGAGCGGAAGCGCGCGTATGCGGATGCCGTCCGTCTCATCGCGAAGCGGCTGCGCAAGGTCCTCGACGAGGAGCTGGTGGGCAAGCTCATCTCACGGAGGGGGTGAACCGGCCGAGGAGCCTTGTCAAAGCCACCGTGCACGCATCGCAGAGATCTCCACGGCAGCCTCGCGGCACCGCGACAGTGTGACCGGCGCCAGCGTGGCACTTCAGACCGTCGTGGACTGGGTAGACTTCGGCGAGCGCAGCGCGGAAGGTGGTACGTCCGGCGGCCAGCTGACGGGCGAGGCTCATGCGGTTGCCTCGTCGTCGTCCTCGTCCTCCTCGTCGTCCTCGTCGTCCTCGTCGTCCTCGTCGTCGACCTCGCTGACGGTGTCGACTTCGGGACGCTTCGCCGACCCCCAATCGATCTCCCAGTCGCCCGGGGAGGCCTCCTCCTCTTCGAGTCGGGCGATCTCCGCGATGGCCGCTTCGCCGGCCTCGTCCGGATCGTCGGCCTCGATCTCGACGTTGGTGTAGAGCTGCACGTCGCGCAGCAGGATGACTTCGAACTTCGGCATCAGTTGGGCGCTCCCGGATCGAGTTCTTCGGTGTCGGTGAACAGCTCGCCGACCTTCCCGGTGGCGAGAGCCTCGAGCTCGGGTCCGGTGGGCCGCCGCCACGTCCCCTCGCCGAACACGTCGTAGTCGTCCTCCTCGCCGGCGACGCGGAGGACCTCGACTCGGAGGGTTCCCTCCCAGATCCAGAGCCCAGCTTCGTTCGGCGTCCCGAGGTAGGAGATCTCGGGGGTGACCGACGGTCCGAACTCCATGAACTCCATCATGGCGCGGTGGCCGATGGCGTCGAGGAGGACGGTCCGGCCGTGTCCGTTGTCGTCGATCTGGTACGCGAAGAAGCGCTGGTTCCGGTGAGTCGAGGGCTTCACGAACCTGAGCCTACCAGCACCCCGTGACCGTTCACGTGTGGCCGAGCTTCTTACCGAAGTCGATCCAGGAGGAGATCTCCTTGCTCAGGACCGCGTCTGGCCAGACGTCCGGCGAGTAGGGGACGTCCCCGAAGCCCTCGATGTCGGCGATGACGAGCGCCAGCAGTCGGTGGGCCTGCTCGCCCGGTCCTGGCTTGACGATCGCGTCGTGGGCGTCCCCGGGCGTGCCCTCGACGACCGCGATGACCGGAGCGTCGTGGGCCGGGTCGTAGGGTCCGTGCAGCTCGCCGAAGAGGCTTCGGATGGTCGTCAGACCGAAGCGGCAACCAGGCCAACGTCGCTCGCAGAGGCTGCGCGCGGCGCGTTCGTCCCCTTCGAAGCAGGGCTTCTGGATGCCCTTCTCCCACGCGGCGACGATGACCTTCTTCACGGGTTGAACCAGCCCGGGCGACCGATCCGCACGTAGTCGACGCCCTTGGCGGCCCAGTCGTGGCCTTCCCAGCTGCCGTGGGCGTCGATGATGGTCTGGTGACCCCCTCGCCACCGTTCTTGGGGCCAGCTCGCGTAGGCGTCGTGTGCGGTGGCCAGGACGACGACGTCCGCGCTGCGAACTTCCTCGGTGGAGCCCGCTGCACGCAGCCCCTGGTGATCGATCCGCTTCACCATCTCGTCCAGCTCCGCCGGCGAGAAGAGTGGATCGTGGACGACGATGGAGGCGTCGAAGGGATGGCACAGGCTCAGGGCCTTGGCGAGCCGCAGCCCGGGGGACATGCCCACGTCTCGGAAGTTGGGACGGTAGCCGAGACCGAGGACCGCGACTGCGGGCGAAGGGTTGCTCGTCCACACCCTGCGCCGCGTCTTGTGCCAGATGAGCTTGGCGATCTCGGTGCTGATCCCCTCTTCGGCGAGGTTGGCGACGTCGAACATCGTCTGCGGGTCGCAGATGGACGTCCGCCCCCGAGGGGTGTCGATGTGGCGGTACGTCCCCTCCGCGAGGTACTTGCTGCCGAGGGGAACGCAGCGCCCTCCGCTGCCGAGGCCGAAGTAGAGGGAGCCGAAGGACTCGAAGCGCCAGTGGGTCGCCGCCAGCTGCACCGCGGTGGCGACGTCGACGTTCGGGTACGACAGCGCGACGTCGTGGACCAGCATGATGACGCTATGGAAGATGGCGTTCTCGAGCGGCTTCACGAGCTCGGCGGTCTCGAGGTCGGTCGTCATGATGCGGTCGCGCGGCGTCACGCAGGTCAGGACCTCGATCGCCTTCGCCAGGCTGACCTCATCGAGGGCGCCGACGACGCGGGGCAGGTTGCTCAGGTTCTTGTCCGGGCTGGCGAACCAGTCTCGCCTGGGTGCGTGGGCGAACGTGTGCCCGCATGCGGCGGCTGCCTCCGCGAGCGGGCGGAGCGTCCCTGGCGTCACCGTGCTCTCGACGATGATGCAGGTGGGCTTACGTGCGTTGTCGCAGATCCAGCGCACGGTCTCGACGACCGCGTCCATCCACGGCGCGTCACGACGTTCCGACGGCACCGCTAGGATGTGCGCGTCGGCGTCGAGGTCGAGCGTGGCGGTGCGGTCCGTGGTGGCCCAGAGGCGATCACGGTAGTGGACCTCCGCCAGGTAGCTGAGGAACTCGCCGGCCTTCGGCGCGCCGTTGTTGATGGCGTCGACGACGGTCGGATCCGGATCGTAGCCGACGACGCCAGCCAGTCGACTCCCGGCGAAGTGGACCGCGGCGGTCAGGCCGACGTAGCCGAGGCCGTGGACCGCGATCTTCACGCGCCCTCCTTGGGGGAGCCGAGGCGCCACTTCGCGGCAGGCTTCACGCATCGGAAGGTGCGGAAGAGACCGTTGGCGTAGTCGAAGGTCGATTCGACCTTGAGCCCGGCGGACTCGAGGAGGTTGGTACCTTCGGAGACCGTGTACGATCGCGAGTAGGGGCAGCCCTCTCCGTCGGTGGCCCACCCGAAGGCCTGGCCCTGGGTGAGCCCCCGTGCCATGTGCTTCTGGGTCTCCTCGGCGAGGTTCTTCTCGAGGCCTTCGGTGTAGAGCATGATGGCCGCGCGACCGCCGGGCTTGAGGACGCGGACGAACTCGTCGAGGACAGGGCGCGGGTCCTCGATGTGGTGGAGGACCCCGTGGCAGTTGACCACGTCGACCGTGCCGTCGGGCAGCATGGTCTTGTCCGAGTGCATGAGGGGGACGCCGATCGCCTTGGCCAGGTACCCGGCCGCCTGGACGCGCGCCATCGTCATGCGGACGTTGGTGATGACGACGTCCGCGAACCAGACGGTACAGCCGCGCCGGAGGAGGCTCATCGTGTCGGAGCCCCCGCCGCAGCCGTACTCGAGCACCGCCTGCCCTGCGACCCGATCGAACTCATGGGCAATGGCGTGATCCGGGTAGCACTTCTCCTTGTCGGGCGGGTACCCCGACGCGCACTGCCAGAACTGTCGAACCACAGTGAGATCGGTGTCCATGGCTTCGATCCCTACCACGGGCCGGTGACCGAACATGGTAAAGTGCCGGAACATGAAGCTCAGGATCGTGGTCACCGGCGCCCGCGGCTTCGTGGGTAGCATCTTCGCCCTCCGCGCCTTCGAGCGCGGCCACGCGGTCTTGGCTCTCGACGACGAGAGCCGAGGCCTCAACGACATCGAGGCAGCCATCGGGCTCTGCTACCAGCGGCACGACTGCCTCGGCGGCATGCGCGACATCGCCGCGTCGTTCCTGGGGACGACCGACGTCGTCGCCCACTTCGCCGCCGCCACCGGGTCGCTCGAACGTCCGATCGACGAGCTCCGCGACTACAACGTCGGCATGACCCAGCGGGTCTACGAGGACGCCCTGGCGCTCGGCGCCAAGACCTTCCTCTGGCCCACCACCTCGCTGGCCCTGGGCGTACCCGACTCGCCCTACGTCCAGTCGAAGGAGGAGGGGCTCACCAAGCTCCGCGAGATCGACGCCAAGGCACGCATCTCGGTGCCGGTCCGGTTCTTCAACGTCGCCGGCGCCTACAAGGGATTCAGTGAGCTCCGCCGGAACGAAGTCCACGCGATCCCGGTGATGCTGCAGAACTACCTGAACCGGACGCCCTTCATCGTCAACGGCGACGACTACGACACCGTCGACGGCACGCCGTCGCGCGACTTCGTCCACATCTTCGACGTCGTCGAGTACCTCCTCGACATCGCCGAGGGCAAGATCCACCCCTGCGCCCACCGTACGGACGGCGCGGTATGGCTCGGCACCGGCATCGAGACCACCGTCCGTCATCTCATCCGCCTGTTCGACCATGCCGTCGGCCATCTCGACCACCGAATCGGTCCCCGCCGCGCGTTCGACTGTGGCCGGCTCGTGGTCGACCCGGACCAGCGGCAGCAGTTCTGGCGCGCGCGTAACGGCCTGGCCCCGTCCTGGGTCGCCGTCCGCGACGAGCTGACCGCGCTCTTGCACGCACCCCGCGAGCTTCTCGGCCTCCGCGTGATCGAGGTAGAACCCCAAGCGAAGACCGTCCCCGCGATGATCATGGGGCGCTGATGCGGACGACGGTTCTTCCGATGGTGTCGCCCGCCGCCGTCGCGTGGCTCGTCTACCTGGCGCTGTTCGGTCTCTTGGTGTGGGCGCTTGCGGACGGCCTCAGGGTCGAAGGTGGGATCATGCTCCTGCTGGCGTGCATGCCCCGACGTGGCCGTGCGTTGCCACCATCGCCGCCGCCTCGTCGCGAGCGATGAGATCGCGCGTCACCTGATCGTCGGATGACGTCTGGGAGTTGTTCGACGAGGCGCCGTCCGCGGACACGCGCCAGTAGGCCTCCGGCTTCATGTCGTTGGCGTGGAAGCGGATGTACTGGATCTGCTCGGCGGTGGGGTCGACGTAGAGCTCGTCGCCGTGGACCCCACGCCAGACTGGACGCGCGACCCGGGTCAGGCGGTAGTTGGACAGGAAGTCCTCCATGTTGACGAGCCGCGGGTCGACATGGCTGCCCCAGCGCCGCTTGACCTCGCGGAGCGCCGACGTGCGCGCCGCGATGTTCGCCCAGCTGAGCACGAAGCCGCCCCGGCCGAGGGTACGGATCGCCTCCTCCGCGGGCATTGGAGCGTTGCAGAGCTCGGCCTTCTGTCCGTCGCGGAAGACCTGGTAGGGGCCGTAGCAGAGCGCGTGGTCGCGGAGCGCTCGCGCGTCGAGGAGGAGCTTGTTGGGCTCGAACCAGTCGTCGGAGCCAAGGCGGGTCCAGTACTCCGTCCACTCGCAGGCGAGGTCCATCCCGATCTCGTTCAGGGCGACAGCGCCCAGCTTCGGGTACCGCGCGTAGAAGACGCGGGGATCGCGATCCTGCCAGCGCCGCATGATGCTGCACGTGTCGTCGGTGGACCCATCGTCGAGGACGACCGCGATCCAGTACGGGTAGACCTGGCGCTCGAGGGACGCCAAGGTCTCGTCGAGGGCCCACCCGCGGTTGTGGGTCGGGATCACGACCGTGAAGGTCTGCTGCCGGGCCTTCATGTCGCCGAGGACCCGATCGATCAGCTCGACCTCCCGGGGCGTGTAGGGCCGGGGCATCCCCTCGCTCGTACGTTGCACCTGCCGGAAGCTCGCCGACTCGAAGTGGAGATGTCGGTTCGAGTCGCCAAGGCCGTTCCGGTAGGTCACGACCTTCCAGATGAGGTTCTTGCCGTAGTTCCCCCAGTGGATCACTTCGTAGGGGAAGACCTCGAGCTCGCCATCGTGACCCAGGAACTGTCGCGGGAACTGCGCGTGGTGGGTCCGGTAGACGACGTCGAAGCAGAGGTCCGGCGACCACCGCCACAGCTTCACGAACCAGCCGTCGTCGAAGCCGTAGTCGGTTCTCGCCCAGGTCGCGTTCCGCCACAGCTGGGTGTAGTGGCAGCGGTACGCCGGCGCGAGCTTGGGCAGCGTCGGGTCGCGCGGCGCAGCCGGGTCGCCGAGGCGTTCATGACAGAAGGCGCGGATGGCCGTGACGCCCTCGGGGGAGAGCTCCTCGTCGCCGTCGGCCCACCAGATGAAGTGGGGCCGTAGGCGATGGACGATCTGCATCATCCGATCCTTGACGGCCAGCTCGTTGCGGAAGTCCTGCTCCGCGGGATCGATCAGGAGGAGGTGCTCGGCGGGGATCTCGCGCTGCAGGACCGCGCGCGTCCCGTCGATGGAGGCGTCGTCGCAAGCGACGATCACATCGCAGAACTGCCGCAGGTTGTTCAGGACCCGCGCGAGGTCCCCCTCCCGTACGATCTCGTTCCTGACCTTGAGGAAGCCACAGATGAGCGGGCGGTTCTCGTCGGACACGTCGGGGAGCTCCTTCATGGCTTGGCGCGGGTGAGGACGTCCACGATGCGCTCGGCGGCACGCCCATCGCCGAATGTACCCTTACTGGTCCGCACCCGTCCCAAAAAGGACGAGACGAGCTCCGGCAGCGTCGAGATGTCTCGGACCAACTGACAGGCGCCGTCGAGGGCCTCCGGCCGTTCCGTGACGTCGCGCAGGATGAGGCACGGCCGTTCAGCGTCGGCGGCCTCCTCGATCAAGCCCCCCGAGTCGGTGATGACCACGGCAGCGGTAGCCACGAGCTGGGCCATGGTCTCGTGGCGAACCGGCTGGAGGATGATGATGTCCGGGTGGTCTCGCACCACCGCCTCGACGGCGCGGCTGATGAGCGGATTCGGGTGTACCGACCAGAGGATCTTGAGCCGCTCGTTGGCGCACGCTCGTACGGCTTCGGCGATGAGGCGGATGCGCGGCCAATTCTCCCGACGGTGAACCGTGACCAGCGCGTAGTCGTCGCTGAGGGTCCGGCGGAGGTTCCGACACGCGTTGCGGAAGGCGTCGATGCCGGTGTTGCCCGTGATCGCGACCCGACCGAGGACGCGTTCGCGGTGGAGGTTCTGCGACGCGTGGGGCGTGGGTGCGAAGTGGAGCGTCGCGATCTGGCTGATGAGCCGCCGGTTGCCCTCCTCCGGGTACGGCCATTCGGAGTAGGTACGAAGGCCCGCTTCGACGTGCGCCACCACCGCCCCGCGGTACCACGCGGCCAACGCACCCGCGAGCGCCGTCGTGGTGTCGCCCTGAACCACCACGACGTCGGCATCGTGCTGCCTCAGGTGCATGCTGACCGCCGCGATCGCTTGCCCCAGGAGGATGTCGAGCCCCGTATCGGAGGTGCGATCGATGGGGGCCACATCGGCCGACAGCCCCGTCTCGGCCAAGTGCTTCTGCAAGAGATGCGCTTGCTGGCCGATCGCGAGCACGCGGTGTTGGACCTGGCGGGACGCCAGGACGTTGCAGATCGGCGCAAGCTTGATGAGCTCGGGCCGTGTGCCGAGAACCACGGTGATCATGGTGGCGCCTCCACCAATACCACACGGAGTTCCGTATCCGTGCTAACTGGATGGACATGGAACGGCCTCCGCTGCTCTGCGCTGCGATGCCTACCCGGAACGACCGCCTGCCGCTCCTACCTTGGGCCATCCGCCAATGGCTCGCGCAGACCGAAGACGTCCGTGGCAGCGCCTTCTGCCAACTCTGGATCGGCGTCGACGGAGGGTGGTCGGACGCCGCGCGGGTCACCACGTGGTTGACCCAGCAGCTGCACGGTCTACCGCCCGAAGTACTCATCGTCCCCATCCCGTTCGCAGGTGCGATCGGTGGGAAGCGCAACCTCCTCCTGGAGGAGATCGACCGCGGAACGGAGCGCCTCGGCCTGAAGGTCTGGATCCTCACCTGGGACGACGACGACTTCCATGGACCGAACCGCCTCCTCTACACCACCCGCGCGATCCAGAAGGACCGCAACGTGACCGTCCTCGGCACGCGCATCATGAAGATCTTCCTGCTCCCGCGCGGTGAGGCGTGGCGCTATGAGTACCCTGCGGGGCGCCGCCCGGAGTACTACGTCGGCGGCACCATGGCGTTCCGGATCGACGAATGGCGGGCAGAGCCATACAGCGGGGCGGCCAAGACCGGCGAGGATGCCACCTGGGTCGTGAACCGCATCATGGCGGGCGCGGTCCACGCAGAGATTCCCCACGTCGGCGACGAGTACGTCGCCATCTACCACACCGGCAACACGGCCTCACAGCTCCCACCCGAAGACGGCTTCCGAGATCCCTGGTTCGAACCGACGACGCTGGCGCCTTCCTTCTGGGCCGCCTGGCCGGAGATCGACGCGGCCTACCAGGCATTTCGAGGAACGGCCACCGCACCGTGATACTTATGGCCTGATGCTGCCCAAGCCGTTGCGGTCCGGCGCCAAGCTCCACCTCTCCAACCGCTTCCGCGCCACCCTTCTGAAGGCTGTCGACGTAGCGTTTGCCATGGCGCTCGTTGACGATCCCACGCTCGAGAGGTTGCGCGCCCAGGTCACCAACCGACTTGGAGCGCGGTTACCGCTCACGGAGCGTCAGACGACACGTACGGCCCGCGTGCTGCTTGAGGCCATGTTGATCACTTTCTCCACGCACCTCGATGCAAAGGACCGGGCGGAGATGGAATCCTTCCTGGAGATGATCGAGGCGAAGAATGCGCAGGTTGCCAAGCGGAAGAGGCGCCGCTAGACGATCCGTAGGTCACAGCGCCGTGATACGGTTCGCGGCATGATCCTGCCCTACGTTCCCGTCCTCGTCATGGTCGCTGGTCTCTTGCTGTACCTGCTGAGCAGCAACGCGAAGGCGCAGGAGCTCGGCCGGATCCTGTTCTTCGTCGGTCTGTTCTTCACGGTCGGTGTCATCGGCGGTGCGAAGGTCCTGACCCTCAAGTAGTTCACCGACGGTGATCGATCACGGCCCTTGACACGCCTACATGGTGTCGCTAGGTTCGGTGGCATGTCCCATTGACCGTCAGCCGCCCGCGGCCACGTCACTCGCCCACTACGTCGTCATCCGCGCTGACCTCCCCCTCGGGTTGAAGGTCGCCAACACAGTCCACGCAGCTGGGCTATCCGCCTCCTGGCGAGACGGTCCGCTGCCCACCGACACCATCGCCGTGGCTCTCGCCGCGCGTGATGAGAGCCACCTCCACGAGCTCTCCGTGAAGCTCGCGGAGCGCAACATCCTCCACCACCCTGTCCGTGAGTCCGACGGACCCTACGCGGGGCAGTGGATGGCCATCGGCCTCGAGCCGACCGCCGACCGCGACGCGGTCAGAAAGGTGGTCTCGCACCTACCGCTCGTGCGGTGAACGTTCCTGGGGTCGTGGTGTACGCACGCACGCGCCGTCCTCGCGCCGGCGAAGACCTGGCCTGCCGCCAGGCGACCCCACCAAGCGCGCTTAGCTCAGCAGCAGAGCACCGAGCGTAATGGACTCGGGTGTCGGGGGTGCGACTCCCTCAGCGCGCGCCAGCTGTCACCCTGTTGTGGTAACGATGCGGGGTATGAGCGATCGATCCAGCGCCGACATCTTCGCGACGATGTTCCTGCTGCTCGACTCGGACAAGACCAAGGAGCAGATCGCCCAGGAGCTGTGGAAGAAGACATTCGAGTTTGACTTCTCATGCCAGCAGCTCGAGATCGACGACACGTTGGTGCGGTTTGGCCTCGCCAGAAAGGTGAAGCGCCCCGACTACCCCGACGAGACCATCACCCAGTACCGGCGCGCGGACGGTCGGCGCTGGGATGATCCGTAGGTCACCAGGACCCGATCGCGACCTTCGCCCGCTCGACGTAGGAGGTGATCCAGGCCGCCTCCTCGGGGAAGTAGATGGCCGGGACGTCGAAGCACCACCAGGGTCTCTCGCCGGGGTAGAAGCGGCAGGGGATGAAGTCGATCGGCGCCGACGGCGGGTCCCCACGGCCAGGGATCCAGCCATCCGCGAGGAGCAGGAGCCCCCGGTGCATGTGCTCGTGGGGCGTTAGCTGTGGAGCGTCGATGGGGTCGACCAGGTAGAGATCTCCCTGCCGCCAGACCCCCGTCGAGACCTCCTCCACGACACCCTGGGCGCGGGGATGGGCGAGGAAGGCATACGACCCGATCGTTTCGTCGAGGTCGGTGTAGTTGGTCCGGGAGGGCAGGTACGGCGCGATCGTGTCGACCAGGGCGTCGTGGGGGATTCCGTAGTTGAGGGGGAGCATGTAGCGCCAGATCTCGGCGGTGGCCCCCGAGTAGCACATCGGGAACCGGACCTCACCGGGGCGCATGACCGCCGGCGGCCTTGGTGGCACGGGCGCCGCGGGCTGCATCCAGATGTCCCCGAGGCCGCGGTAGACGATGAAGTCCTCGCGGCGATCGAAGAAGGTCCGCGACAGGGGGATCATGTCCACGTCGGAGGTCAGGAGGAAGTCCTCGGGGTCGAGGAAGGGCTCGCAAGCGGCGACCAGCCGCGCACAGCGCATCGTGTTGGCGATGCCGAGCGGGGCCACCGCGTCGATGATGCTGGTGGTGGAACCCGCGAGCGCGAGCTCGGCGCGCACGAGATCGCCGAACGGCGTGTCCCAGCCCTCGGCGTGGAGGTACACCAACGCCTTGTAGCCGAGACGGCGCCACAGGCGGACGACCAGGGGGAGGTAGATGGCGTAGGTGGGGGCAGCGTCGCAGGCGAGGACGATGTAGCGTTGCTTCATCTCGGGGGCACCAGGTCGCGGAGGAAGGGATGCCACGAACGCCAGCTCTCTTTGTGCTCGGGGAAGGCGCGCGTGATGGTCTCGTGGTAGCGGTCGAGCTCGTCGAGGTTGACGAACCGCTCGCGCCAGAGGACGGCGGTGTGGGGTGTGGCGTGGGTGAAGACCGAACGGCGCCAGTCGCCCTGGACGGCGTCGCGGTACGACGGCTCCTCGAAGTCGTGGGCGACGACGATGGGCGCCCGGGTTTGACTGGTGACGAACGCGATGGTGTCGACCCGGGCGTCGACGGTGACCGAGTCGTCGATGAAGACGACGTCGTAGTCGTGGTAGTGGAGGAACGGTGCGGCGAGCTTCGCCATGGGCACCCCCTCCTCGTAGTGGAGGCGGCAACCCGGCCACGGATCGGTGAAGAACTCTCGGCGGACCGCCTCGTAGTACCAGGCCTCGCCGTTCTCGAGGACGTCCAGATGCGTGAGGTCGGGGAAGACCACGTCGTCCTGGAACATCGGTGAGCTGAAGCATCCCGATCCGAGCTCGAGAAGCCGCCGGATCGGACGGAGCTGCGCTAGAAGGACGAAGACCGGGATGTGCGATCCGGAGGCGATCATGCGTCGGGCCCGAAGGGGAGGATGGTGACGAACCCGAAGGGCTCGATCTCGTCTGGGGGCCACGCCGCGCGTTCGAGGCCCGAGAGACGCTCGGTGAGCGCCATGTCGGTCTGCACCACCTTCTGCAGCTGCGGCGCGTAGGTGGCGCCGTCCGCGGCGATGCGATACCACGCGTCCGGGCGGTACCAGTACGTCGGGATCTGGTCGGTGTGGGTGGCCCCCGCGGCGACCCGGGCGCCATCGACCGAGAGGCCGCGCCAGACGAACTCCGTGAAGCGCGCGGCACGGACGTTGAACAGCCAGTCCTCCATGTTGCGGAGGCCGGGGTCGACGAAGTTGCCGAAGCGCGCCTTCACCTTGGCGAGCACCGACGTCTTCATGGCGATGTTCGCCCACGAGGCGCAGAACGAACCGGCGAGGAGCTCCTGGCGCGCGGGCCGTGGGTAGTTGCCAGCGCCGGCGACGTTGCCCTCGTTCTCGTAGGGACCGAAGCAGGCGTCGGCGAAGCGTAGGGCGATGCGGTCCAGCGCGAGCTTCTCGGGCTCGAACCAGTCATCGGAGCCGAGGCGGACCCAGTAGGTCCCCTCCGCGACGGCGAGCTCCATGCCGATCTCGTTCATCGCGACGCCGCCGCGGTTGTCGTCGAAGCGGCGGTAGCGGATGCGCGGGTCGATCGTGTATGGGTGCACGACGGCTTCGGTGTTGTCGATGGAGCCGTCGTCGAGGATGTACAGCCGCCAGTCGCGGTCGGTCTGCGCGCGCACCGACTCGATGGCCTGGGGCAGCGTCTTGGCCCGGTTGTAGGTGGGCAGGATGACGACGAAACGACCTTCCTTGTGCATCAGGGTCTCCGACAGTAGAACGTGCGGAAGTCGCCGCAGTTGTAGACCTGGACGTCCTCGATCCGGAAGCCGGCGCGTTCGATGACCTCGCGGCCCGCCGCCTCGGTGTAGTGGCGGGCGATGCAGCCATCACCGTCGGTGCAGGACCCGAAGGCCGCGTCCTCCGCCCAACCCTGCTCGAGGCGGGGGGCGATGATCCAGTCGCAGCGCTGCCGCAGGTGCTCGGTGTAGAGCATGAACGTCGCCCAGCCGGTGGGCCGCAGCCGTGCGTGCAGCGCACGGAGCACGACGTGCATCATCGGCTCCTCGATGTGGTGGAGGACGCCGTGCGAGTTGATGACGTCGTAGGTCACGTCCGCCGGCGGAAGCGCGTCGCTCGCCGTCAGCCACCAGAACTGCGCGCGTGCCAGCATCCGCGGTCCGAGGAGCTCTTCGATGCGGCGGCGCGAGGTCTCGAGGTTGTCGGGGACGATGTCCACCAGGGTCACGTGCTCGGCGCCCGCCTTTAGGTACGACATGGCGTCGGCACCGCCGCCGCAGCCGTACTCGAGGACCCTCTTGCCAGCGACCTCGGCCAGGTGTTGGACCCGCGCGTGGTCCGGGTAGACCACGGTCTTGTCAGGCGGGAAGCCCGACGCGTGGATCCAGAATTGGCGATCTGCGGCTAGCCGAGTCATGGCAACACTTCCTTGATGGCCTGGATGGCGTATTCACCCTCGATGCTGGGGATGGCGTCGCGGATCCGCTCGGCATAGTTGTCGGGGGTCATGGAGGCCCACGGGATGCGCGCACCGCGGGCGTGGTGGGCGACCGACTCCGGGTTGGGCTCGGAGATGAACTCGATGTAGCGCGCGCGGGCGACGCCGGGCGCGTTCTCGACCGAGCCGAAGGTCTCGACCCAGAAGCCGGGGCCGAACGGGCTCTGACCGCCGGGGGCCTGCGTGGCGGGGCTGAGCGCGCGCTGGCGCTCGACCAGGATGCGCAGCGCTTCGGCGCCGGCGGTGGCGCTGATGACCGCGGTGTGGGCGTACTCGCCGTCCCAGACCAAGGCGACCTCCCCCTGGTCGATCGACGAGCCGAGCACCGACCGGAAGTAGAGGACGTCGACGTCGCTCCAGATCCCACCGTGGCGATGGAGGAGCCAGTGGCGGAGGACGTCGGAGCGGAAGACCTGGCACCACGCGCTCGAGGCGTCGTAGCCGGTCAGGCTGGCGCCGGTGACCTCATCGGGATCGACGAAGGCCATCTCGATGTCGGCCTTGAGGGCGTCGTCGAAGTAGCAGCGCCCCGCGGGGTAGGCCGTCTGCTCATGCGGATGGGGTCGGTAGAGGGTCACCCGCCAGTCCGGGTGATGGATCCGGAAGCTCCACATGGACAGGTACTGGAACCAGGGGAGGGTCGTGTTTCCCCAGTAGAAGTGGGCGTGGCGCTGGTTCATCTTCAACGACTGTAACAGCTCACCGCGATCGGGCAGCAGAAAGACCTCTGCTAGAATCGCGGGTATGCCCAGACGTGATCTGCTCCCTGGAGGACGTGCCGCTGGACGGTCTCCGTCCGAGTTCGATCCCGCGCAGCTGCGCCGCGGCATCAAGGTCGAGCTGGAGCACACCCCCGATCGTCGGATAGCCCGCGAGATCGCGATGGATCACCTGACGGAAGACCCGCGCTATTACACCAAGTTGGCGCGGGTCCACCTGGATGGCGTTGGACGAAAGACCATCGCCGCCGGAGTGGTCTTGGGGTTCGTCGTTACGGGGTTCGTCGCCTGGCGCTACCGCCGCCAGGTCATTTCCGCAATCGCGACCATCGCCCCCGCGGTCTCCTGAAAGAACGGTCACCGCGCCGTGGTACAGACCACGGTGATGACCGAGAGCATCTACATCATCGGAGGTGGGACCGTATTCCACGTCCGGCCCCACCTGGCCCTGGCCGCGATGGCGTACGGCACCGCTGCACGCCGGCTCGCCCACCACGTCAACCATGCGGGCCGCGTCTACCACGCCGACCACACGGGCAGCTTCCACGGCGCCGTGCACCTTTACCTGACGAAGATGGCGGGGGACGTGCACGAGGTCACGTACCCGCCGACCGACGGGACGGCTATGAAGCCGCGCCCCCGCCTCGAGACCAACGACGACGTCGCCAACCTGGTCGAGAAGATCGTCGCCGACCCGACGGCGAGGATCCTCTTCCTACCGGTCGCGCTGTGCGACTTCCGAGGGCAGGTGAACGAGGGCCCAGCACACCCATTCGACCTCGGCGTCGCCGGCTCCGGCAAGGAGCTCCCCCGCCTGTCGTCGGCGCAGCAGTACACCATGGACCTCGTCGCTGCTCCGAAGATCCTGCAGATGGTCCGCGCCACCCGGAAGGACCTCTTCCTCGTCGCCTTCAAGACGACCGCGGGCGCTAGCCGCGAGGCGCAGTTCGAGGCGGGCCTTCGACTGCTCAAGACGGCGTCGTGCAACCTGGTGGTCGCCAACGACATCCGTACCCGACACAACATGATCGTCACGCCGGAGCAGTCGTGGTACGCCCCCTCCGACGGCGACCGCGATGCGGTCCTCCGCGCGGTGGTCGACATGGCGATCCACCGATCGCAGGGCACCTTCACACGGTCGACCGTGGTCCCCGGCGATCCGGTCTTCTGGAACTCGAACCACGTCCCGAGCTCGCTGCGTACCGTGGTCGATCACTGCATCCGCCGCGGGGCCTACCGCGCGTTCCTCGGCAAGACGGTCGGCCACTTCGCGTTCAAGGTCGACGACAAGACATTCGTCACCTCCCGCCGCGGCGCCGACTTCAACGATATGGCCAAGGCCGGCATGGTCAAGGTCGAGCTCGACGGTGTCGATCGCGTCATCGCCCACGGCGCCAAGCCCTCCGTCGGCGGGCAGAGCCAACGCATCATCTTCCACGACCACCCGGACGTCGACTGCATCGTCCACTTCCACTGTCCGCTGCGGGAGGGGGCACACGTCCCGACGCGACCCCAGTGGCTCTACGAGTGCGGCTCCCACGAATGTGGGGAGAACACCAGCGACGGCCTCGCCCCGTTCGAGCTCGGCGGCTACAAGCACAACGTCAGCAAGCTGGTCGGCCGCGGCGCCCCGGTCTACGCGGTCATGCTCGACCGGCACGGTCCCAACATCGTCTTCCACCGGGACGTCAACCCGCAGGACGTCATCGACTTCATCGAGCAGAACTTCGACCTCACCAAGCAGACGAGCGACATGCCATGAGCGACGAGACGAAGACGTTGTCTTTCCTCTTCGAGCTCGGGATCTCTTCGCCCCAACCGGGATCCCCCGCATCGCGCCCCCTGGGCTGGACGGACATCCACGTCAAGGTCCACGCCGACAAGGACTCCACCTTCGTCGACCTGGGCGTCGACTCCACCGTCGTAGGGCTGGGGCCAGGAAGGCTCTTCCTCACCAGAGACGACGTGACATGGCTCGTCGAACGTCTCGTCGCATGCCGCGAGGTGATGGCCCTGCCGGATGTACCGAACACGGGCGGGAGGGGTTGCGCCGCGTGGCAGTGGGACCGCCAGCGCGCTGTCGAGGCCCATGTGGATGCCGCCCGGGCGCACCTCGCCTCGGCCTACCACATCATGCGCTCCCCCAGCCTCAATCCGAGCGGCGACCACTACCGAGTCCTCGAGCAGATTCGGGAGCGCCTGCGGCTGCTTGTCGATGCGATCCCGACCAACAATGAGGTCCTGGCGGCGTTCAACGCGGAGCGCGCGTACCGGAAGGCAGAGGACGAGGCCAGTGCTGGGATCGCCCAGATCGCGAAGCTCGAAACGGTGAAGGGCCCGGCCGAGTAGCCGAGCCCTTCACGCAGCACAGACAGGATGATCACCCCAAAAAATGGAGTGATATCAGATACTAGAACGTGTAAGAGTGCCGGAAGAAGACCTCGAGATAGGCCTCGCCGGCGACCGCCTCGCTCGTGATGGCGATCTGCGGGTTGCCGGCGGCGACCGTCGCGTCGATCGACCAGGTCGAGGTGCCCGAGCGGTTGGTCACTTTGCACATGAAGCGCGGGACCAGGTCGTTGCCGATGCCGGCGCCGACCGACAGCTGATCACCGAGGAGCAGGTTTCTGGCCTGGGCCTGGATCATGGTGGTGGCGGCGACGGTGCCGATACCGTCGACGCCAGCCCGCCCGAGCACGCGCATCGGGCCGCCTTCGGAGGCGTCGGTGCGCAGGTCGGGCGTCGCGGCGCCGGACGAGGTGATCGTGAAGGTGCCGCCGAGGGGCGAGCCCGAGTTGGCGAGCAGGTAGACCAGGCGGTCCTGGGTGACGTCGACGAGCGTGACGGTGATGGCCATGAGAGTCCTCCTTGCGTGGGTTGGGTGAAGTACGTGAGGTTCGGATCAGCGACGGCGCTTGGAGCGCGCACCCGCAAGCCCGGCGCGGAAGCGCCACGTTTGGGGCATCTTCGTGGTGCCGCAGTGGACGCCGTACGCCTTCGCGGCCGCGCGCCAGGTCTTGCCTGAGGCTCCCTTGCCGTAGAGGTCGATGCGCGACCCACGGTCGAGATGGCGCCAGGCAGTCGCGCAGGCGCCCTTCTTGGCGAGTCGGAGGGCCTTCTTGGCGTCTACGTTGACTGTTTTCTTGGGCATGGAGAGGGGCCTCGAGCTCTTGACCTACTTGCGTCTCCCTCGGGCCGGCTTGCCGAAGCCGGGACCGGGGTGCTTGACACCCGCGCGGCGCAGGCACTCGTTGTACTTGGCGACGCGCAGGACCTCGCGGTCCTCGGGCCGGGTGCGCTTGGTGGCGGTCCAGGCGCGGTCCCAGCAGGCCTTCCGCGCGGCGGTGCGCCGGCGGCCGGCCTTGCTGGCGACGAGCTTCTTGCCGACGCGCTTCATGGTTCAGCGCCTACGCCGACGCCGGCGACGAGCACGGCCGAGGGAGGCGCCATCCATGCCCTGCCACATCACGCGCTCGCGCTCGGCCTTGGCCTCGGCGGTCAGCGGCGCCATCTTCTGCCACTCCTTCTTGCCGGCGGAGACGCCGCGGGCGTAGGAGGCCTTGGCGATCGTGGCGCAGGCCTTCCGGCCGATGATCTTCTTGCCGAAGGTCTTGGCGGCGCGGTCAGGGCAACCGCCCCCCTTCTTGATCTTCCAGCCCTTCTTGATGCGACCGGTTCGGGCGTTGACGCCCTCGCACTTCTTCCAATCGGACGTGGCCATGGACCATCTCCTCGCTCAGAGCTCGGGGTTGGGACAGATCAGCGGCGGCGCCGCCGCCGACGGCCCCGAGCTCCGGTGAGGCCGGGCAGCGTCAGCTGCTCGACGACGCTCGTGGTCGACTTGCCGGCCTTGGCGGCCTTGTAGCCGTCGCGCTTGCCGCGACTGAACATCGTCTTCACGATGGTGCCGCAGCGGCCGCGGCCGACGACGGTCTTGCCGCCGGCGCGTGGTGCCTTTTTGGTCGGCTGGGGGCAGCCACCGCCCTTGACGGACCGGTAGCCCTTCTTGATGCGGCCGGTGCGCTTGTTGATGCCGGCACACTTCGCGCGAGCGGTAGCCATGGAGCAAAGCGTACTCGAGGATCGAAGGTGCGATCAAGGCGAACCTGGCACCGGGCTCGCAGGGCGTGGTACCCTGGTCGACGTGCCTGACGCCAACCACGCCGGGGACGCTGAGGCGAGCCAAGTCGACGTGCTCCACCTCGCCATGCGGGGGCTCACCAACGAGATCGGCCAGCTCACGCGACGCATGGAGGCTGTCGAGAGCGGCCTCGCGCTCGTGGGCGAGCGCCTGACGCGCCTGGAGGTCCTCTCTGACGGCATCCACCGTCTCGCCAACGCGATGCAGGGTCTCACGCTGGAGCTCGAGCTCGCGCGAGTCCGGGGGGCGAAGGCCGACGGAACCTAGCGTCGGCGCCGACGCGGACCGGTCAGATCGAGGAGCTCGCCGCGCTCACCGCGGGTCTTGCGCACGCCTTGGTGCGGGGCCGTTCGGACGCACTGCGCGACGACCAGCCGACGGAGGTCGTACATCTTCCGCTTGGCCTGCCCTGCGTAGGGCTCGGCATAGAGGAGCGCGTCGACGGCGCTCTTGCAGTCCCCGAGCTCGAGGTGGTCTCGGATGAGGCGCACCTGCGCGCTGACCTCTCGATCTGCGTTGTGTTGCTGACGTCGGCGGGTACTCATCGACGCCTCCGTGGCCGCGGCCCCTTCAGCTCCAGCTGGCGACCGCGTTCCGCGGTCTCCTCGGCGAGCCGGCTGTAGTCCTTCGGCGCCGAGCGCGTGCAGCGCGCGAGCATCTGCTCGCGCCATCGGTAGTCGCCTCCGACGTCGCTCACGTCCTGCTTCTTGCGTCGTGCGACGCCGAAGAGATGCTTCAACTCGGCCAGGCGGAATACGAAACCTTGGCAGTCGTCATTGGCCATCGCGCGCCGGACCTGCGCGTCGACGGCCACGGCCTGCTCGCGAAGGGATGGACGTTTCCCTCGCGGCCTCATCGGACCCTTTGGCAGCGCCATGGTTCAGGCTCCTTACGAGGGGGGACCCTTCTTGAACTTCGAGGCAGCGCGGGCGTCCGCGGCCTTGTCGTTGCCGGCGATCGCGGACGCGAACTTGGTGAGGGCTGCGTCGATGACCTTGGGATCGATCTTGCCCTTCGTCAGGTTGGCCAAGAGGGCCACCGCCGCAGCCTTGACCGCGGTCAGGATCTCGACTGCGCGGTCGTCGATCTGCGTCTTGGTGAGCCCCGCCAGCGACGACAGCAGCGACTGCAGTCGGTCGTAGTGGTCGAGGAGGTGGCGAAGGTCTTCGAGCTTGCTCATCGAGCTCTCCTGCGGCGTGCACCGCGCAGCGGCGTCCCGCATCGGTTGGAGGTCCACAGCTGCAGCGCCTCTTCGAGGTGCTCCTTGGCCTTCGCGCGGAGGTGTCGGATGGACTTCTGGCTGCCGACGGTCTTGGTTACGAGCTCGCGCCGTGGGCCCATCCTCATGCCGTGCGAGTAGACCGCCCCTTCGATCGCGTCAGCTCGCTCGAGGAGTCGCTCGGCCGTGGCGCGAAGACGGACGGCTCGGTGGCAGGGGCTTCGGTGCGACATCAGGGTCCTTTGTGCGGAGCTTGTCGATGGCTCGACGGAAGTTGATGGCGGCCTGGACCGCCGCCCGCACCGATTCTACCGCGGCGTCGGACTCGGCGTCACGGGCAAGCGAAGCCACCGCCAGGAGACGGTAGGCGGCCGCGAAGGCAGCCAGGACCGGCGCCCGTGCGCCCCGATACCGCTCCAGGCCACGAAGCGCATCCGGGTACGACGCCGCCTCGTCGACGATGCGGTCCTGGGTCGTCCGATCCCAGGTGTCGAACCCAGTCGCCGACGCTTCGAGCACCGCGAAGCTCCGGCGGAGGGCCTTCTGGTGACCACCACACCCCACCGCAAGGGTGAGGACCATGAGAAGGATGCGACGGTAGGTCATCACTTTGGGTTGTACCATGGGCGGTCACGGGGGCGTGGTATCGTGTTTGGGATGCATACCCATCTGTCCTCACGACACCGCCGCCCGGTCAAAGGGGAATGCTACTGCGACCGCGTCTGGATGGGGATCTTCCCGCCCCCGCCCTGCGATCCGGCGGTCTGCCGGCGGCGCTCCTTCGCCGATCGCTACTTCGACTTCCCCTTCCCGGAGCGCAGCACCGCACAGCCGCCGCAGCCGCGCGAACCGACGACCGGGAGTCCACCGCCCCACGCGCCGGAGTCGACGACCGTTCCAACGCCGGTGTACCCGGTCCCGACCCCGCCCGTGATTCCCGAGGTGCAGGGGACGGGGTGGCAGTGTCCGTGCTGCGGCCTCGTCCACGCTCCCTGGGTGAGCTCCTGCGGCTGCGCAGTCCGGATCATCATCACGCCCACGACCACGACCATCCAGTGAAGGTCCCAACGCGCGAGGAGATGCTCGCGGCCCAGCTCCCGTTCGAAGTCGAACGGATCTCAGTGACACCGGAGGGGACCACATCGCCGGTCACCTGGCGGTACCTCAGCGAGGCCGCGATGCACGAGCAGGATGCCGCGGCCCGCGCGGCTATCGCAGGCCCTTCAGAAGGTCCGCGACGTTCCCCGGATAGATCTCCTGCAGACGGCGCTCGACCGCGCGGACCAACCCCTCGCGCTCCACGAGGTGGTCGCGGGCGGCGAGGGTGATGCTGAGGAGACCGACGAGGAGCGCCGACGAGAGGCGATTCACGTCGATCTCCCGGATGGCCGCGTCGAGGTGGGCGAAGTGCCCGCCATCGAACAGATCGTCGATGGCGTCGTAGAGGACGTCGAGCGCGTCGTCCACCTTGCCCTCCGCGTCGAATGTGTAGACGCGATCGAGCCACAGGTGACTGTCGGGCAACATCAGTCCTCGGCCGCCTTGGGGGGAAGCTTCGGGATGCGGGTCGATCCTGCCTGGTGGATCTTGGCCGCCTCCTTACCATGGTCCGCGACGCCTTGACCGACGAGGTAGGCGATGACGAGGGCCACGACCTTCTCGAGCTCGTCCTCGGTAACGGTGACGCTGACCTTGGCGAGCAGCGGTGTGACCAGAACGAAGAGGACGGTGGCGATCGTGGCCACCGCCTTCTTCGAGCCGGCGATGGCGGAGAGGAAGCGCTGAAGGAGTTCCATCGGGTGATCGTACCTTCGATCAGCCCTTTTCTGTTACTGCTTCGGCAACTCCTCAGTTTTCTTTAGCCTTCTCGCGCGCGCATCCTCCCGTGGCGACCAGCGATAGTGCCCGTGTGGCTTCGTGACGCCGTAGTCGCTCGCTGGCTTGGTCGTCGGTTGGGTGGTCGGGATCTTCTGCGTGATGTCGTACGAGGGTCCCTCGAAGGCCTCGTCCTGTTTGTGGGCCATCCAACGGGCGAGGAGCGCGAAGAGCAATACCCCGCCCACCATCGTCCCCACCATGGCGTACGCGGGCAGTCCAGGCTGACGGCCCCCTTCGAGGGCGCGGGTGACGTACGTACGGACTACCTTCGCGTTCCGGGCCAGGTGCGTGATCCACTGCTGGACGGTCGTCCCCGATGTGGGCCAGGCCACCCGGGCGAGCGTGGGGTCGAAGGCCCAGTGGAGCCGCTGCGCGATGAGGGTCAGCACCCACTGTGCCGCCACCGCGGTCTCCTTCGTGATGCGGCCGTCGACCGGGAGCTCGAGGACCTCCTTGGGCACCTGGGATCCGGCCTGCGCGAACTGGCTTGCGGCGGTCCGCAGGGCTTGCTGGAGCGCGGCGAACTCAGTCCGGGTGGCCTCGTTGGTCGCCTCGCAGGCGTAGGCGGTACAGGCGGGCGGCATGCGAAGAATCGTACCATGAGCGTCCGCGCATTTCGCTGCGCGTTCGATCAGCCGATCTATATTGGGCACCATTATGACCGCCAAGAACTACAACGACCTCTCAACCACGTTCGTCAAGGATGTCACCTCGCGCGCGCAGGCGTTCGTCGGTTCGATCCTCGACCAGGCGACGGCCGAGGCCAAGGCCGGCATGCAACGGGTCTTCAACGGCGGCGCCCCGACCGCAGCGACACCCCCGACCAACGGCCACACCAAGAAGAAGCCGACCAACGGCCACGCCAAGAAGGCGAAGCCCAAGGCGAAGGCGAAGGCCAAGGCGACGAAGGCGTCGGGATCGAAGCCGCGGAAGAAGCCGGTCAAGATCGACCCCGACCAAGTCGTCGAGATCCTCACCCAGGAGGGTCCGCTCGGACGCGGAGAGCTCGCGCGTCGCATCGGCGCCTCGGAGAGCGCGACCTACAACATGCTGACCACGCTGCTCGCCGAGGGACGCATCAGCAAGTCGGGTGCGCGACGTACCGCGAAGTGGGGCACGGTCAACTGAAGGAACGCCCATGAACACGAAAGACATCGACGTCTCAGAATGGGTACACCACGAATTCCGGTCGGCCTTCCTCCTCCCTCAGGACCGCCCAGGCGGATTCGTCCGTGAGCTCTTCACCTACAGTCGGTCGCAGCCGATTGTCGGTACGACGCGGATGTCGGAGCTGGTCCATACCAACATCCCGCGGTCGGGCGACAGCGGTCTCCCTCGGGATTGGGGGATGGTCGTCTTGGGGTGGCGCGCGACCACGGACGCTCCGATGGATGAAGCGCTCATGCGCTGGGCGGCCGCGACGGTGGTGCGCTTCGAGTACAACAGCAGATGGTACGCCGATGCGCCGCTCGCCAATCTCCTCCGCAAACCGCAGCCGCTTCTCGACAGACCTGTGACGATGGAGGACTTCGCTATGCCGCGTAGGGCGACATCGGACGAATCGAGCGCACCACTCGGCGGCGCGCTCCCCATCTATATGCGCGACAACATCTCGTACAAGGTCGACGTCGCCGCGCCGCATGCAGAGTCGGACGCCTTCCGTGCACACCTGGCGTGTGAGTGGCCCGGCGGTGTCACGCAGGCCCTGGGCCACCTGCGCGCCCTGCAGATGACGAAGGAGACTTCTCCGTTGGTCTCCGCTGCCATCGGCGCCCTGACGAAAGACGTCACGTTCTGGGTGCACTTCAACGGACTGCTCAAGCGCCCGATCCAGTGAAAGCTGTCACCCCGCCGGCGTACCATCCTTCGGAATGGCTCGAACGAGTTTCGCGAAGGAGACCGTCCTCTGCCTCTGGCAGTGGAACCCCCGCCTTGGGCGCTGGCTGTCGCTCCGGCGGGTGACCGCCTCGACGGCGCAGGAGAAGCTGGCGGCGGCGCGTCGGGCGCGTCCCGAGGGGATCTTCGCCGTCAGCCTGCGCGCCCCGACCGGGAAGCCTAGCGATACCAGCCCTTGAGGCCAGCGGCCTTCTTGCGCTTGCGCTTGGGCAGGAAGACGAGGAGGCCAGCGCCGAGAACACCCGCGGCGAGGAGGCCGTACACGAGCTTCTTGCGACCCGACGTCGGTCCGATGGCCGAGGTCGCGCTGCCGTCGGGGAGCATGGGTGGGAGCGGGACCGTCTCCGCCGGACCGGGCGCTGGCGTGTTGGCGGGAACGGCCCGGATGTACGCCCCGACCGCGCGGATGGCGGTCGGCAGCCCCGGCGCGTACCGCGCGAGGCGATCGTACGCGGCCGCGCTGGACACCGTCGAGGCGAGCTCGGCGAATGGGATGGCGCCGTAGCGCTCCGCCGGGGCGGCGACCGTCGGCGCCGCGACCAGGATGGCGCCCGCGTGGACGCCGGCCGCGTTGGCGATGGCCTTGAGGGACGTCAGCGTCCTCTCCCCCAAGATCCCATCGACGGGGATGAGCGCCTTGCCCATCTTCCGCAGGACCCTGTTGATCTCCTCCTGGACTTGTCGGAACAGCGTACTCGTCGTCGGGCTGTCGTAGCCGAAGCAGCCAGCGGCGGCGCACTTGTACTGGGCCGGAGCGAGACCCAGAACGCCGAGACCCATGGATCCGAGACCTTGCATGGGGCGATGGTAGCAGAGGATCGAAGGTACGATCCACGGTAGTCTCGAGGCCATGACCTGCCTGCCGGCGTGGCACCCCAAGCTCCGGGCCGTCCTCGCTCGCGACGTCAAGGTCCCCTCGGGATGTCCGGTAGATGGCAGCGGCAACATCCCCTGTCGCCCCGACACCCTTCGTGCGAAGGCGGAGGCGCTCCTCGTTGGCCGCGGGCTCTGGCGCGGGGCCCTATCGCTCGACGCCTACTCGCTCGGTCGCAACATCGCCACCGAGGTTGGCGCCGGCACGACACCCGAGGAGATGGTGGCTCTCGCAGAGGCGTCGGTGAACCAGGCCAAGCGCCGCGGCAAGAGCGTAAGCGCGCTCATCCTGACCGCGAGCTCGGGGAACGCGGGGTGGTACGGACCGATCCACGGCCCCTCGGGTGTCGGCTCGGCGCCGTACGGTCGGTGGACGGCGTCGTCGAAGGATCCGACGCTCGCGACGCTGACCGTCGCCGACTTCGTCCTCCGCGGCGAGTCGGGCAACTTCACCCATGGTGCTGACGACCAGCTCGGGCTCGAGTACTTCGACGACCCCGTCGGGCTCATGCAGCGCCATGCGACGAACGGCCAATACTGGGTGGGGCCGTTGCCGGGTGTCGATCCCTGGCGCATCACCCTCTTCCGAACCATGAAGTCGGTGAAGCCGACCAGCCTCGTCGGCGCGCCGCTGCTCGTCCGTGGTGTGGCGTTGGCGCGCGCCGGACATCAGAAGCCGCCCCCCGTCGACTCTCTACCCGTATGCGCGTCCAGCGGGGGATTCGTCGCAGCCTTGGCGGTCGGCACTGCCATGGTGGGTGGGGCGCTCTGGTGGCGACGTCGTCACGGCCCCCTCCCCCTCCCACGGTAGATCGAACCTTCGATCCTGTGGTACCGTGCATGCATGGCGAACAACTGCTGCACTCGCCCGATCGTCAAGCCGAAGCGGCCACCGGTCAAGCGCTGAACCCGTCCTGTCCCCCTCGGAGGAAGTGATGCCCACCTCGTACGCCAACATCGGCCGCGGCAACTACCAGGTCCGCCTCCACGGCCGCGCCAAGACCGTCTCGCGCACCCAGCTCGAAGCCATCGACCGCGACATCGATCGCCTGCGCAGCGGCAAGGGCTGCGTCATCTTCTTCCCCCGCAAGAAGGGTGGGAAGGGCATTCGCGCCGTGCAGCGCTGCGAGGGCAAGAGCACCTTCAAGACGCCGTCCTTCCGCCAGGCGGCGCGGACCCGCGCGAAGAAGCAGTGCCGGAAGGCGAACCTCTTCACGCGCTGCAAGACGGGGCGGGTCATCGGCCGGAAGAAGAGCAAGAAGCGCTGAGCGATGGAACCGCCCCAGGCACAGTCCCTCTTCGAGACCGCGCTCTCCTGGGGAGGCCTGGGGGTCCTGACGTTCGCGCTCGGCTTCATCTCCTGGATCCTCTTCAAGCGGCTGTCGAAGAACGAGGAGCGTCAGGAAGAGCGCCACGAGAAGCTCGTCGCCGGCATGCAGGCGTCCCTGGACAAGGCACGTGAGGAGGCGGTCGCGAGTGAGGAGAGGCATCGGCAGGAGATCCAGGCCATGGCCAACCGGCAGATCACCATGTCGGAGTCGTACGCCCGCGAGTACCACAAGCTCGCCGAGAAGGCGACCGAGGTCCTCGGCGCGCTGTCGCGCAGGATCAACAGCCGGGGGCGCTGACGTGCCGCTGCCGGAAGGACATCGTCGGATCATGGCACTGGTCAACGCCTCCATCCCCTCTGGCCGAGCGCCCGAGCTCCCGCTCGATCCGGACATGGAGGCTGCGCTCGAGGCGTCCGACCGCGAGCGCGCGGCCATCTACGCCTCGATGGACGACCTCTCCGACAAGTTCGAGCAGCTCGCCGACGACATCGACAGCGGTCCACAGAACGATGCCATCCCCGTCGAGATCTCGGAGGACGAGGACAGCCTCGCCGTCCATGTCGACGCCGCCCTCGACAGCACGCCGGTCCCGCGCCGGCGCTAGATGAGCTCGAGCGTCACGAGGACGTTGGTCTGCGCCGTGCCCGGGAGCGCCGACTTGGTGACCTGCATCGAGAGCAGGTCACCCGCGGCGAACGAGATGGAGGCCGAGGCCGACGAGCCGCTCGACGCTGTGTGGGCGACGGTCAGCACGAGACCGGTCGAGGCGCCGTTCTTCCGCATGGTGTAGACCGTGTTGCCGGCGCCGACGCCGGCCGTGCAGTGCATGCGCAGATTGCGGATGATGCAGGCGCGGGGGATGTTGAGCTGGATCTCGGTGGTGCCGACCAACGCCTGGCCGAAGCCCGGCGCCATGAAGCGCGCGGCGGTCACCGCGGCGTCCGTGTCGACGGTGCCGAAGGTGACGGGGAAGCCGCCGACGGAAGCCCAGCCAGTGTTGTTGGCGGCGGCCTCCTTCGTCCAGAGGACCGTCGCTTGGCCGCCGCTCGAGTTGACGAGGGCGGAACCGATCGGAGCGGTGACGTTGTTCTGCGGACCCGCAGCGAGCGCCATGAGGGCGATCTGTCGCCCCAGACCGGCGTTGCCGCCTGCGGTGACGCCCACGGACGCGCCAACAACGACGCCGGTCGGGAAGCCGATGAGCGCGTTCGCGGTACCACCGGTGACCTGGATGCTGCCCGCGTTGCCGGAGGTGGTGGTCCAGATCCGGGCCGGTACCGGGGTCCCATCCGCCTGGTTGGTGAGGAGGATCGAACCGCCGCCCCTACCACCCGCCAGCGTCGTCGTTGCGGCGTCGCCGACTTCCTTGCTCGACACGTTCAGGATGTCGGAGACGTTGCCGGTGCCGCTGGTGGAGCCGACGGCCATGCCGAGCGTGGCAGCCGCGGTGCCGCCAACGACCTGCACGCGAGAGCCGAGACCACACCGGTTCGACGTGATGCGTAGCTGGCCGCCGCTGTTGGAGGCGACGGCGGTCGTGAGGACACCGTTGATGCGGTTGATGACGTCGACGAGGGCCTGGTCGGCCGCCGTGAAGACGATCGACTGATTTGTCGTCGCGTCGATGTTGACCGTGAGCGCCTCACCACCGACGAAGCCGGTCGGGTAGGTACCGGCGACGCCAGTGCGCTGCGCCTGCGTACAGCTGAAGGTGATGGTCTGCGGCGCGCCGCCATTGACGGCGACGGTCAGGGTGTCGCCATTGGTCATGACGTACGGCATCGGAAGCGTAGAGACCACGGCCCCCGTGTTGTCGGCGGGGACCTCGATGCCGGCGTTGGTGATGACGCCGAGGTTGTGTTGGGCGATCCGCGAGCCGAAGATCGGCTCCGTCGTACCTCGCGTCCATCGTGCGATCGAGAACGCGTTGATGACCATGCAACCGCTGACGGTCGAGTTGCTGATCGATCCGGGGGACGCCGAGAAGTTGACGCAGGTCAGCAGATTCAGTCCGCCGGTCAACGCCATGGACCCACGCACCGTCTGGTGGTCGCCGAGACCTTCGATGGCGCGCAGGTTGAAGCCGACCGCGGTGTTGACGGCGGTAGGGGTCATCCGTGCGATGCACCCCGCGACCAGTACCTCGTACGCCGATTCGATGACGAAGCCGGTCGGGCCACGCGTGGAGTCGGCGATGCTGTTGCTGACGTGCACCTTCGACGGCAACGTGGACCCGCCCACGCCGAAGATGTACACCGGCGTGACGTCGACGGCGGAGGCCGCGACGATGTAGCGGGCGATGTTGGCGGTGTAGGTCAGGCCCTCGATGTAGCGGAAGAGCTTGACCTGTGGGCGGCCGGTGCCGAGATCCGGATCGACGTTGCCTTCGACATCGCGCACGAAGACGTTGCCGATCATGTCGACGTTCTGCAGGTTCAGGGCGTCGACCGACCCGCGAATGACGTTGCTGGCGATCACCGATCGCTTGTGCGAGGTGGCGCCCGGACCGTCTCCGGTGAACGTACAGCTCAGCGCCGAGTTCGAGACGTTGTGGGTCTGGTTACAGTGGATGTTGAATTCGAAGTTGCCCACCAGACCCGTCGGCTCGAAGTCGATCTCCTGGTCGTGGGGGCCGCTCAGCCAGTTGTGCGAGATGATGATCCGCCCCGTCGCGCGCTGGATGCCGATGCCCGAACGCGAGCTCACGCAGTCGAGCGCGTTGGCGACGATGCGGACGTTGGTGACCTCTTTGGCCGACTCGCCGAGGATCTGGATGCCATCGCCGGGCTGCCCGAAGAACCAGCAGCCGACGACCTCGACGTCCGTCGGGCCGACCGCGTCGGAGGCCGCGCCGCGGATGCGGATGATGTGGTCCTGCTCGGAAATGTTGGTGAGGCTGAGGCCATCGAACCCGAGGTTGTAGAAGCGGATCCGCTTCGAGCCGCCGTGGACATAGAAGAGGTAGTAATCCTGGAGGCCGGACGAGCCGGTCATGAGCAACTTCGAGGCAGGACCGTCACCCAAGAAGAAGATGTCGGTGACGCCGTTGAGCTCGAAGTTCCACACGTTGGGCGGGGCGGGGCGCTGGAATGCGTAGTTCCCCGGGGGGAAGTAGAGGATGCCGCCACCAGCAGCCGACATCGTCGCGATCGCCGTCTTCGCCATCGCGTCGTTGTTCGTTACGCCATCGCGCACGAAGCCGAAGTCGCGGACCGCGTTGTACACGCGTAGGTTGTGCAGGTTCTGGATCGTCCAGCCGGAGGTTGGCGTGCTGGTCTTGAGCCACGTGCGCGGCAGGACCGTGGACGTATCGATACCGATGGAACCCACCGTCGCCGCGTACGGAGCGGTATCGTACGACGTCGCTTGCTGTGCTGCGTCGATCAGGTTGACCCGCAGCTTCTGGGTGCCGAAGACGCCGGCCGTCATCAGATCAGCTCCACGGTAGCCGTCACGTTCGTCTGCCCCGCGGTGACCGCGCCCGACTTCGTGATGCTGATGGAGAGCAGGTCTCCAGCGACCACCGTGAAGGTGTGGGTCGTGTCCACGGCGTTGCCGGTGGCGGTGTTGCCAAGGGTCGTCAGGAGCGTGGTGTCCACGCCGTTCTTGCGGACGGTGTACGTGACGGTCGCGGCGTCGGTGCCAGCACCGGTCACGTGGACGCGCAGGTTGCGGACCGTCCCCGGGCGAGGGAGATTGATCTGGAGCTCGGTGGCGCCGGCGGTCGCCGTGGTGAAGCCGGGCGCGAAGTACAGCGCCGTCGCGACCGTGCCGGCGTCGCCGATGCCGAAGACGACCGGTCCACCGCCACAGGGGACCCAGCCTGCGGCGCCGGTGCCGGTCTCCTTGTAGTAGAACGCGGTGTCCTGGCCACCGTCACGGCGGGCGTATAGCGACCCGACGCGGGCGGTGACGACGCCTTCGGGCGAACCGTTGCCGGTGCGGTACGTGGTGCCGACCGCCGACGCGTTGAGGCCGATGTACGGGAATACGGTGGTGCCGACCTCGGAGTAGTCGGCCGTCGCGGCGTCCCACAGGTTGGTGGCGTCCATCAGCTGGCCAGTGGTGAGCGAACCACCACCGGCGTCCTCGTAGCGGATGCCGACGTCGATCTGGTCGGCCTGGTTGTCGACCATCTGCACGTTGACGATGTTGGCGCCATTGCAGAGGAGGCGAATGGCCGATCGGAACGTACCCGCGGCCGCCGTCATCTGGTTGCCGACGAGCTGGACGCCGTCGACGGCGGCGTTGACCGCCTGAACGTCGATGGCGTCGACCGCGGTGGCGCCCGCGTTCGAGCTCCGGCAGATGTTGTCGCCGACCGACACGTTGATCGGGTCGAGCAGGTAGATGAACGGCGCGGCCGTGACCTCCTGCACGAGGGTGTTGTTGCCGCAGCGGACGATCGTCGGCTGGATGGCATCCGCGAGCTCCATCGAGAAGCACGCACCGACACCGGCACCGCTCGTGCGGACCCAGACGTTGCCCGAGAAGGCCAGATGGCTCACTCGACGCGTCACGCGCCAGGAGGCGTCGGTGCTGGCGTAGACACCGCTGGTCTGAACATTGCCGACGAAGGTGGAGTCCGCGACGTTCGTGATCTCGACGAAGCCGTTCAGGATGACGTTGTTGTTGAACGCCATCGCGTTGATGCGATCGGTGTCGTGGCCGACGAGGGACACCGCACGCCGCTCGGTGGCGTGGGTGTGGATGATCTCGTTGCCGGTGATGACGACGTCCTGCGTCACCCCCGCCGCGGTCGAGACGAAGGCGATCTCGCGCTCGCAGCCGGTCAGGTAGCTGTCGCAGACCCAGAGGTTCGACACGCCCTGCTCGACGCCGACGCCATAGCGGGCGATCGACTCGAAGACCGAGTCGAGGACCCACACGCGCTGCACCAGGTTGCCAGCTGCGCCGAAGAGGTGGAGGCCGTCGCCCGCGTTCGCGACTGTGTTTTGGAAGCGGCAGCGGAAGAACTGGATCTCCGTCGGAGAGCCGGTACCGTCGCCGATCTCGACCAGGTGGTTCTGCCGCGACGCCGCCGGGTTCGAGAGCCCGCTACCGTCGAAGGTCACATCCTCGAATCGGATCTTTGACGCGTTGCCGCGGATCCGGAAGAGGCTCCACGCTGCCGCACCGGCGTTGCCGCTCTGCTTGAAGACGGTCGCGCTGCCCTGCCCGACGATGATGACGTTGGCCATCGCGTTCATGTCGATGGAGTACGGATTGGCTCCGTCCTTCGACATGAGGTACGTCCCGCGCGGGGCGTAGACGACCCCGCCGCCGGCCGCGTTGCAGGCGATGATGGCGTTGTTGATCGGGACGCGGTCGTCGGCGACGCCGTCGCCGGCGGCACCGTAGTCGCGGACCGAGTACCAGTGGAACGATTGGTTCAGGATCGTCCACGCGGTGTTGCCCGCTGCGGTCTTCTGGTAGGCACCCGGCGTCCCCTCGCGGCTGTACAACGAGCCGATGACGGCGGACACGCCACCCCCCGCCGTCGGATCCCCAGGCTGGCTGAGGATGTCGACGAGGTTGAGGCGGATCTTGATGGCGCCAGCGTAGCCTGCCGTCATGGGCGGGGTCCTTTACAGCTGCAGGGGGATGTAGATCCCAGGGTTGCCGTCGCTTCCGGTGAGACCACCACCGCCTCCACCCGCACCGCCCGCGCCGCCGAGCACCGTCGGCGTACTCCCCGAGAAGGCGTGGAAGCCGATGATGATGACCCCGCCACCGCCACCGCCGCCGCCGCCGATGCCCGCCGCGGCCAGCGTGGCCCCTGCGCCGCCGTTCGCCGAGATGGTTCCGTTGTTGACGACCTCGCGAGCGAAGATGAATATGCCACCTGCACCCGAACCGCCACCGCGCCCCGCCGTCCCGCCATCGCCACCACCGGCACCACCGCCTGCTCCCGGTTGAAGCTGGATGAGGCCTGCCGTGGAGAAGTAGTTGCCGACGCCCCCCGAGATGGGATTCCGCACCGTACCGCGGTTGGCCACCGCGGCCGTGACCGTACCGCCGCCGCCCGCGGTGCCGCCGGATCCCGCGCCACCGGCGCCTCCCGAGCCCGTGAAGCCCGGGATGCATTCGGTGCGGTTGGTGCCGGCGTTGCCATTGGTGGCGGTTCCGTTACCGCCAGCCCCCGACGAACTGCCCCAGACCGCCGCGGTGACCGCGCCGCCTCCCGACGATCCGGACGCGTTCACGCCGTTCGTGCGGATGATGCCACCAACATCGACCGTGAGCGTGCCGCGCACCCAGATGCGGCAACCCCCTGGTTGCAGGATCTGTCCGGCGGGGACCGTCAGATTCGTGTAGTAGGTATCGCGTGTGAGCGTGACGGTGCCCGCAACGGTGAGCGCACCGTCGGAGCCGTCGCCGAAGAGGTCCCGTGGTGTGAGGGGAACCCAGGCGGTGTCCGCGGATCCCACCTTCTGCCAGATCAGGCTCGTCGATGTCTGGTAGTAGAAGGAGCCAAGAGCCGCGACGACACCACCGCCGCTCGAGGGATCCGCGGCGCCGGGTTGCAGAGTCGGCGAGGTCGCAGCACCGCCCAGGGAGACCACGTCAGAGGCGAAGGGAAGGCTCATGTCGGATCCTCCACCCGGATGTCGAACACATGGCCCGAGACGAGGCTGGTTGTGGTCTGCACCCGGAACTGCGTGGTGGTGCGATCGCCAGCTACCGCATCGGGAAGCGAGTAGCCGATGACGGTGGCGCCGCCCGCCTGTGTCATCTGGATGCGGTAGGCGTCGCTGGCGCGCGCGGCGGGGAGGGTGATGAAGAAGTCGCTACCCTCGGCTCCCGACGCCGAGTAGCGGAAGACCTGAGCCGTACCCGACCCGCCGCCGGCCGAGCCGCCGATGGACACGAACGGCCGCGGAATGAGGAAGGTGGTTGCCTCGGCGCCGAAGACGCGGAGTTCGCTGTGGAGGATCTCGAGCCAGACATCGACGCTCAGGATCCCACCCGTGGTGTTCGTGACGGTGACCTGGGTGGCGTCGGCGGTGGCGGTGAAGCCCGCCGTATCGAAGAAGATCCGGTCCGGGATCAACGCGACGGCGTTGACGTTCAGACTGTGCGGGAGCGACGCGTTTCCGCCGCCCGCGACGTTCGCGAACGACAAAACCTGATGAAGGCGGTTTGCCATGGACGATCTCCCATCAGGTCCTGGTGGCGAGCATGAAGTCGATCTTGTCGCCGGCGGACGGCGCGAGGCTCGTCAGGACCCGGAACTGCGTCGGCGTTCGATCTCCGGCGACGAGGTCCGGGCATTCGACGGTGTACTGGGCGATCTGCTGACCCGCCTGGCCGGGGATCACGACGTAGTTGTCGTTGAGCTCGGCGACCGGGAGGGTGACGATGAAGTCGGTGCCCTCGATACCGGTAGCGGTGTACGTGAAGGCCTGGTAGCCGGCGACGCCGCCGCCGCTGCCGCTGCCGCCGGCGACGATGAACGGCTGCGGCGTCAGCGCCTTGAAGAGCGTGTCGGGCGTGCCGCCCGTCGCTCCGAAGTTGCGGATGAACGTGTGCCAGTGCCAGAGGAGGACGTTGCACGACCCGACCCCCGCGCCGTTGTTGCGGACGGTGATCGACGTGGTCGTGATGTTGGTGACCGAGAAGCTGCCGTTGTCGAGGAAGAGCTGGTCCGCCGCGATGGGGATCGTTCCCGCCGGATCCGCCGCGGTGTACAGGAGCCCCTGGACATCCGTGACCGTCGATGTGGCGCCGGGACCGATCGTGTTGAACGCGATGATTCGGAGCAGACGGTCCATGCGCTAACCCCTTCTTTTCGCGGGCGCTCGGGTGGCGTGTGGCATCACCAGGCCTGGGGCCAGTGTAGGGGATCGCACCTTCGATCTCAACGACCACGCATCGCCGTGCCCTACGCGTGGGTGTGTTAGGATGGAGCGGCCATGGCCGCCAAGACCATCGACCTCTCACACGAGGGTGCCGCCGTTCTGATCTTCGTGCAGCCAGGCTGCGGCGCGTGCGACGACTTCGTCCCCATCCTCGCCCCACGCGCGCAGGCCTACCGCATGGCCGGCCTGAAGGTGATCCTGCTCAACCTAGCGAGCGCCGACGCGGCGATCCAGGCGGCTGCGGACCAGTACCAGGTCCGGGCAACGCCGACCACCATCGTGGTGCGTCGCGGCGCAGCGCCCCTTCGGATCGAAGGAGCCGTCGACGCCCGGTCCGTCGATCATATCCTCTCCGAGGCGTACCGCTGGCACAACCACACGCGGCCGTGACCCTAGAGGACGTTGCCGTCCTCGTCGATATCGATGACGCGTCGGCCGGGACGACGGGCGCCTGCGTAGGCTCCGGCGCTGCGATCGGTCCACCACGCCCAGGCCCGCCAGCCGCCGTAGAGGGCGAGGCCCGCCAGGGCGACGTAGCCCACGGTGGTCAGGGTGTTCGTCGGAGCCACCTGGCCGGGCGCCTGCGGATCCGGCACCAGGCGATCGCAGGCCTTGGCGCACGCGTCGCCGCGCGAGCCCGTGGCGATGCATTGCTCGAGGCAGCTCGTCGCCGTCTTGTAGGCTGCGTTCAGCTGCGTGGTGTAGTTCGCCGAGACCTTGGCGCTGTTCTCGGAGATCTTCATCTCCGCGTACCAGCCGTAGAGGCGCACCGCCGCGAGGACGCCGAGGACGACGAACAGGCCGACGATGACGATGGTCAGCGGGCCGAGGCCGAGCTCGCCCGTCTGGGTGAGCCGTGTCGTGAGCTCCGCCAGCGAAGGCGCCTTCGCCTGGAGGAAGTTCTGGTCGGTGGTGAGGACCTTGACGTCAGCGGACGAGACGAAGCGGTTCGCGGCCGAGGCCGGCTGCGTCGCCTCCCGGAGTGCACCCAGGAGCTGCGGCGCCGTGTCGTCGTTGAACATGGCACCCGCGAGGCTGCCTGCAGTCGCACCGCTGCCACAGTCGAAGAGGATGGCCTTCTCGCCAGGGACACCCTTCCAGGCGAACAGGGTCGGCGCCGGGACGCTCTCCGGGAGCCCCGCGACGTTCTGGGCGCGCAGCTGCGCGAGCATCCCGCGCTGCGTCTCGTAGATGGAGATCGCGAAGAGGTTGTAGGCCTTGAGCTGTGCGCAGGTAGCCCGGCCCGCTCCGAGGAGCAGGGTGATGTGCTTCGCCATCACCCGAAGGTTCTCGCGGGTTTGGTCGATGTAGGCCGTCGTCCGCTTGAGGCTCTCTGCCTGCTCGGAGGTGAGCTGGTCCGCCATGCTTCGACGGTACCACGCGATCCCACCTTCGATCCACGGTCCCTGTTCCGTGGGGCACTTACCAGGGACCGTCACCCCGCCATGGTACTCGTAGGACGATGACTCATGACTATCAGACGCGGCGCGAAGTCGTTTACACCGGCCAGGACGACTTCACGGGCACCCCCTGCCGGGTGATCTACCTCAGCGAGTGGCACGGACCTAACCGACGCCACAACGCGGTCATCGTCGAACGCCAAGACGGCGCCGATGCCATGGGCGTCGCGCGCTGGCGCGTCGTCGACGACGTCGGCATCTACACCCGTATGGCAGCCGCAGCGTGCGTGGCTGCATTCTTCGGCACGGCGGCCGCTAAGCCCCCGGACACGTCGACCCCGACGCCGGCACCCATCGCAGACACCGCGCCCACCGCCTATGACGAGGAGGATGTCGCCCGCGCGCTCGCGAGGTGCGTCCCGATCGGATCGTACGGCGCGACGATCCTTGGCGAGGCGGGGCCGATCGTGGAGCCGAGCATCCACGAGGTGGATACCCGGAAGCTCACGGTCCACGAGATGGAAACCCGTAAAGTCGTGGTCGACTTCGATCTCCTCCAGGACGCGTCGGAAGACGAGACGTCCTTTCAGGATGTCGCGCCGGAACAGCGCTAACCGTCACCCCGGTGTGCTACCACGCCGGGATGGCCGAGCCCCCAAAGCTATATCAGGTCTATCGTCCCGTCGCGACCTACCTCTGCCAGACCTTCGCCCGCTGCAACTGTCCTGCGACGGCGCTGAAGCGTCCACCCCGCTGGCGGTGGGGCTTGCCGAACCTCCTCACCGAGAGCGTCTGGGTCACCTCGCCGACGGTCACCGACGCCCTACCCACCGACTGGCAGGCGGCGCTGGTCGGGATGGCGATCCTCGACGACCGCATCGACCGGACGTTGGTCGGGCTCTACGCCGGCTCAGGCCTCTCCCAGGAGAGCCTCCAACAGCTGATCCAGGGGTGGGTCCGGGAGCGCGGGTTGAAAGGAGCCGAAGACGCGCAGGCCCAGGCGGTCATCCTCAGCTACGTCATGGAGGTCACGCGAGACCAATTCCTGGCCGCACGGCATCGCTGAAGACCATTTGCGGAAGGTCATTTCGCGTGGTACCGTCCGGCTACCATGCGCACGATGACCTGTCTGGCCGGCCTCCTGCTCCTCGTGGGCTGTGCGGTGGACGAGCCCTGTGTGTACGACGAGACCCGCGCCGAGATGACCTGTGTTGACACCGACGCGACCGTCTCAGATGATGGGATCATGCGTTGGTGGCAGACGATGTTCGCCAAGATCACCCCCTACCTGGGGGTCTCCGGGACGTACAAGGTCGAGGGCTACGCCATCGCGCAGGCCTGCGCCGGGCAGCAGCGCTCCTACCTGAGCGGTACCTTCACCACCCAGTTCACGCTTGATGCGGCGGGCGGCATCTCCCCGTCCAGCTTCTCGCTGAACCGGACGCTCACGAGGCCGCCCGCGGCCCTCGTGGTCTACATGGAGTCGAGCGGCAAGCAGTACCGCTTCGACTTCGTGGACAACTGTGGCGGGAAGCTTCGCGGGTCGTGGATCGCGGAGTTCGTCGACCCCGCGACCGGCTTGACCTGCTGGCACTTCGGACACGCCACCGCGACCCGCCACTGACGAGCTACTCGTCGGTCGCGTACGTCTCGAAGGCGAAGGTCGCTCCGTCCGCCACGTTGTTGTAGTAGATCATCAGGTACTCGCCGAGGGCGGGGTTGATGACGAACCGCGACGTGGTGGTCGAGGCGACGGCGGCGGCAGAGGCCACGGTAGCCTCGCGCATGTTGAAGAAGTTGTCGATGAGCCCGACACGGACGTCCGCCGCCGCGCTGCCCTTCGTGTAGACGATGATCGTCCGCCGGCCAGAGACTGGGAACTGCGCGGCCAGCTTCTCGACGCCGGCGCCAGCGCCAGCAGTCGTCACCTGGCCGGTCTGGTAGAGCGGGAACCGCGACGTGGGGATGATGGGCGGCGGGGCGCCCAGGTAGGCGTAGAGGTGTAGGAGCGGGGCGTTGTACGCCGCGTTGGGGACCGTGGTCCCGAACGTCGCCGTTGACCCGTCCGCCTTCACGTACGTGTTCCCGAACTGGAAGAGCTCTTCGGTGAGCGTTCCGGCGAAGGTCGTAATGACCAACGACGACGTCGTGTTGAAGACGGCGGTCGGGACCACGTTCTGAGTCGCCGGTTGCGAGAAGGCCAGTGGCGCCTTCACGGAGACGCGGCGAGCGAAGTCCCAGAGGCTTGCGCTCGGGACCAGCTTCTGCAGCGAGTACGACACCCAGACGCGGTCGACAGTGCTGCGGGGGCCGATGGCGAGGCCGCCCAACGCCGGCATGGCCTTGGAGTTGATGGGTGGGAAGACGAGGTTCGTGCCGTCCGGGTCGTTCGCGACGACCGTATCGCCCCAACGGGCGATGAGGATCTCGAAGACGTTGTTCCTCTGCGCGAGGACGTCATCGACGGAGATGGCGCTGTTGATCCAGACCATAGGCTCAGCCTCCGATTGCGGTCGGCCACGCCTCCGAGATTGCGACGGAGATGAGTCCGATCGCACCGGACCCCGCCGCGTGGCAGCCCTGCTCGGGCGCCAAGACGAAGGTCGCCTCGGAGTTGGGCGGGATCAGGAACGTCGCTTGGGTGTTGCTCGCGATGTTGACGTCCTGTGCTGTGTGGGCGAAGAAGATGTTGACCGGACCGACGTTCCGAACGACGACGCGGATCGGTACCTTCGACGCGTAGGTGATGACCGCCGGCGCGCCGACGCCGAGGTTGGGGACGGTCATGGTCTTGACCGTCGACGGTTGCATGGCGCGGGGAGACATGGTCGTCCTCCCCCGGCTCAGCGCGCCTCGGACGGCGGCGCGACCGTGACGTGGAAGCCCTGGAAGGTGAGCTCGATCCGGAGGTTGGCCACCACGGGGTTGAACGCCACCGCCGGCACCGCGAGCGTGTCGACTGAGATGATGAGCTGCTCGGCCTTCTTCAGGTAGAGCGGCTCAGCGAGCTCCCAGGTCGCCTCCGACTGGCCCTTGATCAGGGTGTGGAGGAGGGTCGGGGCGCGGGTCCACAGGTGATCCTTCGAGACGTCCTGGATGCGCACGCGCACGAAGCGCAAGAGGATGTCGAAGACCGAAGACGGCTGGATGGCCAGGATGACGTTGTTGGCATCGAGGCCGGTCACCCGTGGGATCATCCGATGGATCTCGAACGGGCGATCGAAGGAGTTCAGGAACGTCGCGTCGGGGAACTGAACGCCTGAGGCCGAGAAGGGGACGATGAGCTCGCCCGGGATCGAGAACGGCTCGCGGAAGGTGATGTTGAGACCAGCGAACGTGCTTGGCAGGCGACCCATGGAAGAGCTCCCGATCGTCGAGGGGTTTGGACTTGATTCCCCGACGTCAAGGCCATCCTACCAGACGACGATCGAACCTGCGATCAAAAGGCCAAGGGCCCGTCGGCACTTCGCCGTACGGGCCCTTTGGGGGATAGCCAGGCGCCGTCGAGGGCGCCGTCCGATCAGGTGATCGGGCGCTGGATCAGGCCGACGAGGCGGACGACGAAGTCCGCGAAGCCGAGCACCGCACCACCGTCCGAGGCCGCCTGCGCGATCGCGAGGGCGGTTTCCGGCTGGAACTGCATCTTGTACGAGATGCCGTCGCGCAGGTAGATCGGCAGCACCAGCGACGCGCGGTCACGCGGGCTGGGGATGCCGTTCTGCGCGAGCTCGATGTTCGCCGCCGTCGTGAACAGCGAGTAGCCCGACCCCTGCGGGTAGTACTCGAGCTGTCCGGTGGTGAACTCCTTGTTGTTGTACTCGAACCGCAGCGCGGTCACGCGGTTGATGTTGAACAGCGTGCGGAGCGTCGGCGGGTCCGAGAAGTCGCCGAGGACCGGCTGGGCGCCGGCAGCGCGGCAGACGCGGTTGCAGCGCACGCAGATCGCGTACACGAGCATCGCGTAGCCCTGCGGCAGGCCGGAGTCGCCGGCGCGCGGCACGTTCGTGTCGACGCGCGACATCGGGCGAGTACCGCCGGGGATCGGCTGCGAGCGGCCGACCGCGAAGGCCTCGACCTGCGCCTGCTGCGCGTTCGACAGCTGGACGGCCGAGAAGTAGCTGTCGTCGATCCAGTCACGGAGGGAGATCACGGTCCCGTCCGAGAGCTTGACCGTGGTCGTTCCTGGGGATACACCAACAGTTCCCTGCGACATTGTCTTTTCTCCTGAGAGGGTGAGGACTTGCAGCCCTATCGGGGAGGGCGGACCTCCCTAGCGCAGGGCTTGGTGGACGTGGGTCGGGATCAGCCCCAGATCGTGCCGCCGTACGCGCCGGCGAGGTTCGACGTCTGGGGGCCGCCGAGCAGGTTGACCTGATCCGACTGCGCGGACTGGCCGAGCAGATCGACCGGCGGCGACTCCGACAGCGACGCACCGGCGATCGAGCCGCCGTTGATCATGCCGTAGGCCGGCGACTGCGGAGTCGCGGCGGGCAGACCCATGGCGCCGTTCAGGTAGTCGACCTGGGGCAGGCCGAAGCCGTTCAGGTAGTCGACCTGGGGCAGGCCGAGGGCCGCGGAGCCCATCAGGTGGCGCTCGACGAAACGCACGCCGGCCGAGACGAGGAGACCGAGACCGGCCATGACGCCGGCGCGGCGGGTCGAGGGCATCGCCCACAGCCCCAGCGCAGCGGCCGCGCCGACGCCGAAGCCGACGTCGTCGCTCTTCATGTACCAGCTCGATCCCTTGTCCGTCGCCATGCGGACGAGGGCGCTCACGATGGCGGGCGCGCCGGCGCCGATGAAGGCGCCGTACAGGGGAGGCAGGCCCTCGGGCTCGCCGAACTCGTTGAGGCCAAGCAGGTTGACCTCGCTCAGGTGCTTCATCTGTCGTCTCCTCTGGTGAAGGTCACGTGTGGCCTCGGGTTCAGCGGGCGCACTTGGCAGCGCCTCCCTTTTGGAAGGCCCATCCGGTCTTGACGCGCTTGTCGGGGCAGAGTCGCCCCCAGCGCTTGGTTCGGCTGTTGTAGATGCAGCGGCAGCCGTCGGCATCGACGGCGGCACCGTCATCGCCCAGCCCCGCACCGCGGCGCTTCTTGCCGCGGCGGGGACCGTCGAGTGTGATCACGCTCGGCATCAGTGCTCCTCGCCCTCGTCGGGCAGCGGTGGCGGCGAAGGGGCTTGCGGCATGTTGGCCGCCGACTCGCGCATCGGGTTGACGAACTGGCGCCAGCCGCGCTGGTCGGCAGCCTCCTCGACGATCGCGGGGAGCCCGGCGGTCCACTGCTGGCCGACCGGGACTGCGTAGGCGCCGTGCTGCTCGGCGGTGATGATGGGCGTCGAGGTCGGCGGATGCATCGCCGCCGCGGTCGTCTTGCCGACGATGTTCATGGCGGCGGTCATGACCGGTTGCATCGGCGGTCGGCCCCAGGCGTAGCCGTGGACGTTGCGCAGCGTACCCGGCTGGAACGGCGCCGCGGCTTGAGGCGGGGTCGACGGCGAGGTGGCGACCGGCGTCGCCGCGGTCGTCGCGACGAGCGCCGCCGCGCGCTGGATGCGGCGCTTGAGGAACCAGCCCCGGACGCGATCCACGAGGCGTGGCTTCCCGGCGCTGAAGCCGTAGTAGTACGGGAGCGGTGCGTAGCCGAGCCCGTTCACCGGCGGCGAAGTCGGCGGCGACACCACTGCAGTCGTGGCCGGCGCCGCGCTCGTGATCTCGATGCCGAACTGCGGCGCAGCGGTGAACTGCCAGGCGACGTTCATCGCCGCCTGGACCGGATGGTAGCCCGGAATCGGCTGGCGGACATTCGTCCACGACGTCACATCGGGGCGAACGTACGCGAACGGTGCCTTCTTCATAGTGTCGACGGTAGCGTGGATCGAACCTGCGATCAACTGCCAAACATCGGAGATCCCACGCGTCGCGGGCGGTGCTCTCCGTTTTCGTGGGTGCGCATGGTCGACGAAGCGAGGTCGGGGCAGCGCTTATCGGCGCTTGCGCTTGTGCAGAAGGGCGTACGCGACCAGCGCGGCGATGCCGACACCACCGGCGATCTTGAGCGCGGGCCAGCGATCGGTGATCGCGCCCAGGCCCGCTCGAACCGGATCGAGCATGTCGAACATCGGGAAGCCGAGGTTCGACCGTGCGCAGCCTGGGCAGCCGAGGTACTGCTGCTGCGTCGGAGGCCGCGTCGGAACGTTCGGGTTGAGCAGCGGGTTGATCCGCGGGTCCGCCGAGAACTGGTAGCTGGGGATGAGACCGAGCATGATCAACTCCTCTGCTTTTTCTTCTTGGCGATGATGGCGAGAACGAGGACCCCGAAGACCGCGACGAAGCCGACGCCGGCGTACGGAGCCCACGGGGGGTAAGGCGAGGGCGGAGGCGGCGGGGGTAGTGGCGTCGACGCCGCGGCTGGCGCCGTCGTAGCGCACATGCCCTGTGCGACGGCGATGCCTTGCTGCGCCGACGCGGCTGCGCCGGCGCCTCCCTTGGCACCGGCCGCAACAGTTGCCGCGGTCGTGGCAGTCGAGTTGCCGACGAGCTTGCAGCCAGCGTCCTGAACGCCGTTGACGGTCTTCCGTACCATGCGCGTCGTCCAGCTCGCGACGTCGCTGCCGGTCTGGCGGGCCTCACGGGAGACGACGCGGGCGACCGGTCGCGTGACCCTCTTGACCTGGCGGCCGACGAAGTCGGTCCACCCGCCGAGCTCGCCTGGCGCGAAGTAGCTACCGAGCCCGCGCAGGAAGTAGCTACCGAGCGCGCCGCTGAGGCTGCGCTGGGCCTTCCCGAGACGGACGAGCTCCTTCACGATGCCGCTGGCGATCTCCGATCCAAGGGCCGCCTCGAGCGCGTCCTCGGCCGGAAGGCCCATGCGCTGGAACCTCCGTGAGGTTGAGGCCGTCCGATCCGGGAGCGTGGGATCGATCGCGCTGAGGACGTTTTGCATGACCTCCGGGCGCAGCTGGACGGGAACCTCCTTGAGGTCGTTCAGGATGCGCCGCGCGCTCTCGAGACCGGTTTGGAGGATCGGATCCACGAGATCAGCGCCCCTTCATCGGCTTTCCGAAGCCCTGTGCGAGCATGAGCGCCGTCGGCAGAACGGGGATCGATCCGCCGAAGATCCACCAGCCGAGGCCCCAGAGCAGCGACTCGTGGTGGCGCTTGTATCCGTGGTAGGCTGCGAAGCCGCCCTGGAGGGTGTTCGCGAGCAGCAGCGCCACCTGGTAGGCCTTGGCCGCGGCGGGGTCGACCGCTGCAAGCTCACCCAACGCGCCGGCGATGGTGTGGTCGTCCATCTGTCGGTACTGGGCGAGCGCCGGATACATGCTCTGGCCGCGCATCTTGTAGCTGGGCATGGGGAGCTCCTTCAGGCGGGGACGTCGACCGGCTTGTCGAACGAGACGCCGGCGGTCTTGATCAGGAAGTCGAGGTGGCGCGCGTACGGCGCCTCATCGGCGAAGCGGCTGTTCGGCAGGGTGGTGTCCGCTGCGATCCACCGCTTCGGCGACAGCTTCGGCAGCCCCGCGACGACGTAGATGTGGCCCCAGTCCTGGCCGCGGACGCGCGTGACGCGTAGGCGGGGCTCGATCTGGTTCAAGGCCAGAAGGGTGGCGACGAGCGCGTTGTGATCGTCGCAGTCGCCGCCCTTGAACTCCCAGGTCCGCCACGGGCTCTGGTAGTAGTCGATCGCCTCGACCGAGCCGTCGGGGAACTTGATCGGCGCGACGTCGCCGGTGTAGCGGACGCGGCCCTTGACCGCGTCGTAGATGGAGCGCGCCTCGCAGTCACCGTCTCGCGCCGGGCACGAGTAGGTGAGCTGCAGCGCGAGCTTGCGCATCCGTGGGTCGTGGACGCCCTTCCACACACGATCCTGGATCAGGCGGACACGCTGGTCGATCGGCAGGAACGCCTGCCGGTAGTGCGCCAGCGTCATGTCACCGATCGTCTGCTGAAAGGCCATCCTGGGCCGACGGGCGACGTGGGTCACGGTCTCGCCGCGACCGGCCAATCCCTTCCGCCCGCGGGCACCCGCGATCGGCCGCCGGCTGTACCAGCTGGCGGCGACGCCGATGCCCAAGGCCGCGGCGGCAACCCCGGTTCCGAGGAGGAGGTACTTCTGCCAGTCCCGCATCGTGGTCGATGGTACACGGACCCCCCGAACTTCGCTAGATCGCACCTTCGATCGACTGGTAGAGTGGGGCCATGTCGCTCGGCATGATCACGGTTCCCGGTCTCGGCAACATCGCGTACACGGGGGCCTCGCGCCAGGACATGTCCCTCCTCGGCGCGTTCGGCGCGGACGTACCGGACCCCAACGTCAAGGCGTTGCAGGAGTCGCTGATCAAGCTCACCGTGTACGTTCCGACGGCGAACCCCGGCGCCGCCACCGGCATCCTCGACGCCACCACCATCCAAGCGGTCGCCGCGGTCATCCCGACCCTGACCCGCTACCTGTCGAAGGACGTTGCGACGGTCATCCAGTTCGCCTTGCTCGGTGCCGGTCTCTCCGAGACCGCCATGAACAAGGCGAAGCCCTACGTGAAGCAGTACGCTCGGGTCATCAAGACGGCCGTCGACGCCCTCTACATCGAGAAGTCGTCGAAACCCCCGGCGCCAGGGACCACCTCGACGCCGTACTACCAGCCGCAGACGTACGCGACCAAACCCTGGTACACGACCGGCGTCGGTATCGCGGCACTGGCGGTCGGAAGCCTTCTTCTCCTCGGCGGCCTCTACGTCGCGGTGAAGTGAGAGGTCCTCATGCTCCCGAACATGTTCTTCCCCGGAAGGGGCTTCCCGCCGACGCCGCCACCACCCAACCCCGAGCAGATCCAGCGGCGCTCCACCACGCTCACCATCGGCATCACCGCCGGGGTGGCAGTCCTTGCCGCGATCGGCGCGGCGTTCTTCCTCCGCCGTCGATGAGGTGATGAAATGGGTATTCGCGACGACCTGATGGCTCTCTTCAAGCTCATTCCGGGCGGCGGTACCGCAGCCCAGAAGATGACCGACTTCGAGGAGCTGATCAAAGCCAAGGCCCGCGAGGGCGCCGAGCAGGCGATCCCGACGATCAAGGCACAGGTCGCCCAGCAGGTGACGCCGTACATCGCGGTGGCCCTCGCACTCGGTGCCATCGGCGCCGTCACCGGCGTCGCCGCCGTGGCGAAGACTCGCCGTCGCAGCCTCAGCGGCTTCGGGCACAGCGCTGGCGATCACCACGACCGCATGCACACCTCGCTACGGGCGGTGAGCCGCCACGCCAGCACCGCCGAGGAGGCCGCCTTCAGTCGCCAGTGCAAGCGATCGCTCGCCAACCTCCTGGCGGCGGAACGCGGGCACGGCGAGGCCGACGCCGAGAGCTCGGGGGCTGGGGAGACGCACAGCCCGGCGCTCCGCGCCCTCGACCGCGCGACCTCGTCCGCGCAGCGCCAGTTCGTCAAGCACTGCCTGAAGTAGGCGGCCGTCGACAGCCGGCGGCGCCTGATGGTACGCTGCCAGCATGCCTGGCCACGTCGGCGTCTCGCCCGGTACGACCACGCTTCTCCTCGCCGGGCCGTGCTTCCCGATGGGCGAGGACAAGCCCGACGGTGGCGTCTGGCCGTGGCGCCACAACTGCCCTCAGTGCGCGAAGCCGGCAGCCCCGGCTGCGGCGGCACCGAAGGCGGCGCCGGCCGCGCCCCCTCCGATCGAGAACCGTCAGCTGTCGGTCTACTGGCCGTACGCACGGGACCAACAGCTCAGAGCCCCACAGCTCCTCGGCGCCGACGGATCGGCGCAGCACCAGGTCGGGATGGTCGTTGGGTTCCTCGCTGGCCTCGGGGGCGTCCTGCTGCTCGCGGCGAAGATGAAGAAGGGACGCTGATGCGCGACATCACCACCATCCTCGGCGCCGCCAACGGCCTGGGCCTTGTCCTCTCCCCCTGGGGCAACCTCCCGAACGGAGGGTCGCCGTGGGAGGTCGAGATGCTCTACCCGGTCCCGGAGCCCCTCAAGCCCTACGACGCCATGTACAACACGCGCGGCGAGGCAGGCTTCTACCACGACTCGCCGATGGGTGGTGCGGGGCTCGGCTACATCCCGACCAACATCCAGGTCTCGAGCCAGGCCTGCTACGTCCCCTTCCAGAACGCGCCGATCACCACCGCCGAGGTCTTCTGGCCGACCTCGTGGGTGCCGCCGAACGGGTGGTCGCCGGCGGGTGGTTACGGCCCTCAGCCCACGTGGCGGAAGCGGGGTCTCGGCGAGACGGCGGCCGAAGCTGCGGTCGAAGACGCCGCGCGCCACCAGCGCAAGGTGTTCATCCTCCAGGTCCTCACGACCACCGCCGTCGTCGCCGTGTCCGCGCTGAACTTCTACCGCGGCATCAAGGAGGAGGCGGTGAAGCGGCGGGTGGCGAGCGCGAGCGGAACCGCGGGGATCGGGCGCGCCCGGTCTCGGCGTCGGCGTTGAGGATCCCAGGTTCGATCTGGTAGCCTGGGAGGCATGACAGCCTTCCTCGCGGCCTCCGACCGGGACAACCTCACGGTCGTTAAGAGGGGCCTCCTCGAGCCGCTGGATGCGCTGATCCGGAGCCAACTCGGCACCACGCGCGTCCGTACACCCACCTTCGGCTCGGGGCTGGCGACGACCTCGCTGCTCAACACCGGGGTCATCTACTGGCCGCAGAGCGCGCTCGCCGACGTCCGCCAGGCATGGCAAGGCCTGGCCCAGAGCCACGCGCTCTACGGGCCGGTGGCCGACTTCCCGCTCAAGCCCAGCCTCGACGCCGAGCCCAGCCTGGCCGAGGGCATCGCGAAGGGCGGCGTCACCGGCGTCGCGCAGGCCACCCAGGCCTTCGTCCTCTTGACGACGCCGCTCGCGGCCAAGGGCGCCGCGATGCGGTTCTTGACGCTGGCGAACATCGACGAGTCACCGCTCCTCGACACCGCCGCGCTCGTCGGCGGGTCCAAGACCGGCTTCCTGTGGGGCTTCCTCGCCGGCGTCGGCTACCTGGCGTGGCTCCACCGCGAGGGCATCGGGCACGTCGTCTCGAAGGTTCGAGGCGCGCTGAGGCAGCCATGAAGGGTCCGTACTGCGAGAAGGTCGTCCACGCGAAGAGCTACTTCGACAAGCGCAGCTTCCGCACGAAGCGCCGCGGCAAGGTCGAGCTCCTCATCGGGTGCCCCCGTGGGAAGTGGATGCCCAAGGCGAAGTACAAGGGCAAGAAGGGCCGCTGTGCTGTCGGCACCCGAGCGCACGTGGTGAGGACTCCCCTCAAGGGCATGCGGTGTCCAGCCGGGGCCAAGCGTCGCACCAGACGAACGAGGTGATCTTCGATGTCTCGCCCCAACCAACGCCGTTACGTTCGAACCCTGCCTCGTGCGCCGCGTCCATACCGGCGGCGGAGCGCGGGAGCGATCTCCGAGTACGCCCTCGGCGCGCCAGCGCTGCCGACCTACCGGACCGTCGCCGGCGTCCTCGAGAAGAAGACCGGCTCCGGCGCTGCGCTCGCGGGCTGGACCTTCCTGCGGGGCGTCTTCCTGATCGGCCTGCCGTTCCTCATCGTCGGCACGCCGTGGCGGAAGGTCGTGGCCGGCGCAGCGCTCTCGTCGTCGCTGATGTCGCTCTTCACGCTCCTGCGCATCTTCAACGCGCGGGAAGAGATCCGACGTGAGATGATCCGTGCCGAGCTCCCCCGCGTCCCCAACTGGGCGCGGCGGCGGCTCCGCGGTGCTGGCTTCCGTCCGACCGAGGACTAGGTCGTCGCCGGTGGTTCGGTGGGCGGCGTCGACGACTCCTCGAACGTCGCCCGCAACCGCTCTTCGGTCAGGATCACCCGGGTTCCGTTCGGCAGCGTGACCTCTACGCAATGCGTGCCGTGGACCGCCTTGCGTACGTCGATGGCGCCGGTGAAGTTGTTGGCCGGGAGCTCCTCGGCGCCGCCGTGGGTGAGGGCAGCGTGGGTGACCACCTGTCCGAGCGCGATGAGCTCCTCGACGAACCGTCGCACGAGGAGGTCCACGTCCCCGGCGTGCGGGGGTTGGTTGTGGTGCGTTCCCACGCCGCTGATGCTGATGTGCCAATTGCCCATCGGACGTCCCTTTCAGCCCGCCGCGTCCTCGTCGCTGCCCTCGTCCTCGTCATCTCCCTCGTCCTCGTCTCCCTCTTCGTCTTCGGAGAGTTGGGGGGCTTCGACCTGCGACTCGGCGACCTTGGTCATGGCCTTCCACGCCTCGGCGAGGTTCTGGACCACGCCCGCGTGGTACTCGACCGGCACGTCGGGCAGGACGACGTCGATCAGATCGGCGAACCGAGCCGTCATGAACAGCTCGTGGAACGCGGGGACGTTGATCTGGTTCCCGAGGATGTGGTTCGCGGCCTCGATGAGGTAGGCCGCGCACTCCTCCGGCGCCGCGCCCGGCGGCCGTCCGTTGACGAGCTTCGGCGGATCCTGCATCACCGCGTCGACGAACTCGCCGACAGCGCGACGCAGCTTCTGGATGTGGTCCATCGCCGGACCGAACCACTCCGCGTCGGTCTTGCCGTGCCGACGCAGTTGGATGACCTTGGCACCCTCGGGCTTCGCCGACTCGACCTTCGGGGCCTCCGCGGCGGCCCCCTCGACCGCGGCGGACGCTTCCTTCGGGCGCTTGGCCTTCTTGGCCTTCACGGCGGAGGGTTGGGTCTCCACGCTCGGCGGCGTCGGCGCACTGCGCGGACCCTGGGGGAGCTGCTGCGCCGCCCCGAGACCACCACCACGCTGAGCCGCGACGGCCGCGGCCTGCGCCTGAGCGATCTCGCCGCGGGCGCGGTTGGCGCTCACAGCCTCGTCGCGGCGTGCGGCGACCATCTTGCCGACGATCTCCTTCCCGTCGGAGATGGCGTCACGGATGAGACCGGTCACGGAGTCACCGTTGCCTCCCATCGTCTGCATCATGTTCTCCATCGCCACCTTCTGGAGCTGGAGCATGTCGCCGGTGAGGTTGATGACGGTCTTGCGCAGGTCGGAGACGCCATCGCCGCTCTCCTTGAAGATGCCGATCACGTCCCGCGGCGTCATGATCTGGTTGGCCATGCGATCGGCGACGGCGCGCTGGTCTCGCAGGGCCTCCTTCACGAAGTCGAGCACCGGGTCGTGCTGTGGCTTCGCCGCGGCAGCGGCCGCGGCAGCCGCAGCGGCGGCGGCCTGCTGCGCCTTGAGCTCGTCGATCGAACGCCGGCTGTCCTCCTGTTGCTGACGGATGAGGTCCTTCAGCGCCTGCTCGCGATCGCGCGCCTCCAGCCGCTCGCGCTCGCGCAGACGCTCCGCCTCGAGCCGCTCGCGCTCGCGGCGGTTCTCCTCCTCTTGGCGGCGCATCTGCTCGTTCTGCGCCTTGATCTGCTCCTGGAGGGAGAGCAGCTGCGGGTCCGGCCCCTGCGGCTGCCCTGCCTTCTCCACGACCTTGACGATCAGGTCCTCGAGCCGCGCGAAGCGCTGGTCGATCGCCGCCTGCTGCCGCTCGCGGTCCATCCGCTCGCGCTCCGCGCGCATCTGCTCGGCCTCCGGGCTCGGACCGGTGGGGCGCCGGATCTCGGCCTGGATCGCGTCCAGCTGCTGACGACTCGCAGCCTGGATGGCCTCGAGCTGGGTCCGGTTCTGGGCGGCGATCCGCTCGATCTCCGCCTTGTGCTCGGCCTCGATCCGCTGGCGCTCGACGTCGCGCAGCTGCGTCTCCAGCTGGCGGTTGTGGGCCTCGAGCTCGCGGGTCTTGGAGTCGTCGCGGAAGGGGTTGTCGAACATGATCGTCTCCTGCCACGGGCGGCGGTAGCCCCCGTTCGGTGTCGCGTACGGAGCGGGGGCCTGGTACACGGTCCCGATCGGCGCCTGGGCGAAGCTGCCCGGCTGCGAGATCGGTGGCGTCGCCCAGATGGCCGCCGGCGGCGGGAATTGTCCGGTGGGGGTGGTCCCCCCTGGGGTTGGTGGACTGACGATGGTCTCCAGGGGCGGCCAGGCCTTCTCGACGTAGACTCGCGGGTCGTAGAAGCACTCCCAGGTGTGTGCGTCTCCGTCCCTATCGGTGACCGTGATGTTGTACAGACCCCCACCGACGGCGTCGCGAAGCCACGTCTCGAGCTGGAGGACGCTCGAGATATCCCACCCCTCCCCAGAAGCCAGCTCAGGACCGAGTGACGGGAGCGGTGTGATGGGGCTTCGGAGCGCGTTCGGCCCATTCCCCTTGATCCGCTCTACGCGGACAAACAGGGGCTCCTTCATGCCTCGGACCTTGTTGAGGTCGAAGACCACGGAGGGACGCTTGGGCGGTGCCATGCCCAAACGGTACCCCGGATCGAAGGTGCGATCATCGAAATGGCGCGTCTTTCACCCCAGGATTTGCGGGCCCGCAACCGGACTCGAGGTAACGTCTGACCATGCGCAAGCGTCGCCCGCTCGCCCCCAGTGACCCTCGTGCGCCCTCAGGGATGGCGCATAGGACGTTCGAACGCACCCAGGGTTGCTGGAACTGCGTGAACTTCCGGCAGGGTGAGCCAGCGGTCGCGTTCTGGTCGCGCAAGCGCGCCGGCGACCTGCAGACCGCCCATGGCTTGGCCCTTCTGAAGGAGAAGGGAGAGAAAGACCCCGTCATCGTGGGCATGCGCCAGATGATCAACACGATCGATCAGGGCGTGGCGGCCGGCCTCCTGGGCCTCTGCGGCGTCGGCGCAAGCGAAACGGACCTGGTTCAGAACACTTACCTGTGCGATCGCTGGACGGCCCAAGCCGGCGCCAGCGTGGCGCGCGCTGGGGAAGGCCTCGACGAGCTCCCGGAAGAGGTCCGGCACGAGGTCGATAGCGCCGTACCCGCCCACGGTCCCACGCAGGAGAGCACGCCACCGCAGTCCACGGAGGACCTGCCGCAGGTGGACATCTGCTCGATCGCACCTACGACCAAGGACACGGAGGAGAACTGACCGTGCAGCTCCTGATCCTCGCGACCCTGACCACCGCCCTGTTCTACCTGGGGTCCCGCGCCCAGATCACGTCGTTCCTGTGGCGGCGATATCCCACCTGGTTGGCCCGCTTCGTCGACTGTCCAGCCTGCATCGGTTTCTGGCACGGTTTGTGGGTCGCCGCGACGCTGCGCGCCCTCGACCACCCACTCCCACCGTATCCCACCGAGGTCTGGAACCTACCCCTCCTCGCCCTGGCCAGCGTCGTGTGGACGCCCCTCGGCGCCGCGCTGCTCCAGCGGGCCCTGGAAGCGGTTGGTAGCGCCGTCAATGACCCGGAGGCCGGGTGACGTGGCACGGTCCCCGTCCAATCCGAACGCGCCCTACTACGTCCAGCTGCGGGACTTCAAGCGGCGCCTGATCGAAGGGGCGCTCGAGGTCAGCGATGGCAAGGCAGTCCTCGCCGCGCAACGGCTCGGGCTCCCCAAGGCGACCTGGAAGAAGCTCTGCCGCGAGCTCGACATCAAGGGCACCTACGCCCCCTACGCCGAACGCACCGCGGCCGGGATGCGGACCAAGGCCGCGAAGGCAGCCCTCGAACAGGCAGCCACCGTGGATGCCCCTGCCGCCACGGACGCGGACACCCCCGATCCAGGCATCGCCGAAGCTGTCGAGGGCTTCGAGGAAGATGGCCTGTTCCTCATGGCGGACGAGCCGGATGAGGAGGAAGAGGACACCGAGGAGCTCGACGAGGACGAGGATGAGGATGAAGACGACGAAGACGAGCTCGACGAGGACGACGGCGACGAGGACGAAGACGAGGACGACGCCGACGACGATGCCGAAGCAGACACCGACCCCAACTGAGGAGCCGCCATGTTCACGTTCCTGCGGAGCCTACTGACCGATCTGACCTCCCACGGCGATCACGAGGGGCCGACGTCCGACGACACCGACGAACCCGACATCACGATCGACGAGGAGCCGCTCACTATCGACGGCGAGGGCTGGTTCGTCGGCCTCGGCGTCAAGCGCTTCTCGACGGCCCGGACCCAACCACTCCAGACGCCGTCGGGGCACGTCGAGGGGGTCACCTGGCACTGGACAGCGACCGGCGAAGGCACCGGCGAGCGGCTGTGCAAGAACATCAAGAAGCTGCCCGAGCCAGGGCAGCATGTTGGCTCCTGGCACGTCCTGATCCCACGCCAGGGCGGCATCCTGCAATGCGCGCCGACGACCGTCGGAACCTGGCATGCTGGTGGACCGACTGCCGCGCGGTTCTTCGCCAAGAACCACGGCTGGGCCAAGGCCCCACCGGGCATGAGCCGCATCAGCGCCAACGCGCTCTTCCTCGGCGTCGAGCTCGAATGCGTGGGCGAGGTGCGATCGATCGCCGGGTCGTGGATGGGGTGGCCCTTCGGCAAGAACGGCCAGAAGGGCCCGATCGTCCCTGACCGTGACATCGCCACGGCGGGTGGAAGGACGTACCAGGCGTTCACCAACGCACAGGTCACCGAAGCCACGCGCATCGTGCGCGCGCTGGCCACCACCTACCGCCTCCCTGCGATGCAGTTCTCCTGGACCCATGCGGACATCGACCCGAACCGCAAGATCGATCCAGGGCCGATCTGGACCATGAAGATCCTCCCCGCGATCCTCGCATCCACCGTCCCCAACACCTGAAGGATCTCCTCCCATGGCCGTCACTGTCACCATGCCGCTCACGGAGCTCGACGAGCTTCGAAACTCGCTCCGCACTGCCAACGAGGCCGTGGCCGCCCTCCAACAGCAGATCCGGACGCTCAAGGAAGACGGCATCCCCATCGAGGCCGCGATCCTCGTCGAGGGCCTCCGAGCCGCGCACATCGTGATCTGCTACGCGATCGCCAACCTCGACCCGGAGTTCGCGCGCCGCTGGCCCGAGGGCGCCCTGGCGACGTACATGCGCGCCTACGAGACGATGCCCGAGGCCGATCGGGAGTGGATCATCGACACCAAGAACTTCCTCGAGCGGATCACCGAGTACGAAGTACGGCGCCGCGCGACCGACCGATGGACGGCAGCGCCGGCACGGCACTCTGGTGGCTTCGGGATCGAAGGTGCTCCCGACGTGGACCCCGACGACCCGCAAGCCGCCTGACCCAAACGGTCACCGCGGCGTGGTAGTGGTGTCCAGTGAACCTGGACGACCTGGACGACGTGGACGACGACCTCGGTGACGATCCTGCGATCGACGTCACCCTGACCCCTGATCAGCGCCAAGCACTGGACCAGATCATGTCGTGGCTGGGGCGCGACGGGCAGCAGACGCTGGCGCTGACCGGCCCCGCCGGGTCGGGCAAGTCGACGCTCCTGAAGGCGCTACAGCACCAGCTCCAACGCCGAGGCCGTGATGCCACCTGGTGCGCGACGACGGGCAAGGCGGCCGTGCGACTGGCGCGCGTCACCGGCCAGGCTGCGACACTCCACAGCACCCTCTATGGCCCTCCCAAAGAGGTCAAGGGCAAGCTGCGGTTCGACGACCTCAAGCCAGAACCGGACACGGACGTCGTCGTCATCGACGAGGCTTCGATGCTGACGCCGACCCTCTTCCACGACGTCCAGACGTGGTCGCAGCACCTCCTCTTCGTCGGGGACGGCATGCAGTTGCCGCCAGTACTCGACCCCGACGACGAATCGAAGCACGGCAAGACCTACAGCGTGTTCGATCACGTGACGGGCCCCGAGCTGACCACGATCGTCCGTTCGAACGACGAGGTCATCGACATCGCCACCGAGCTCCGCACGAAGCACAAGATCCCTCGCAAGGCGGTCACGACCGTCCGGGACCCGATGACCGCGGCGGTCGAGGCCTACCTCGCCGACCCCGACGACCACATGCTCATCACCTGGCGCAACGAAGCCCGGATGGCGGCCAACCGCCTCGTCCGTCAACGTCGCGGCATCGAGGATCCGATGCTCCAGGCGGACGAGCCTTTCCTGGTCCGCAAGAACAGCCGCACGGCCATGAACGGTGACATCTTCACCGCGGAGCGCGTCCGCTCCGGGCCTCAACTGGGCCCCATCGCCACGCTCGAGGTGACCACAACCTGCGGGCGCCACCTGCTGGTCTACGCCGCCGGCTCCAAAGAGCCCATGGACGGCGCAATGCCGTTCCTCGGAGAGGAGGGCTTCCGCGACTACCTCTCCGGCAAGAAGCACGCGAAGGTCTACAACGACCCGGTCCCCGTCACGTACGGCTACTGCGGCACCTGCCATGTCTACCAGGGCAGTGAAGCCCGCCGCGTGTCGATCTTCCTGACCGGGCGCGACGCCGGCAACCGCGCGTTCGTCGAGAAGGTCCCCCTCCCGCGTCGTGCCGGCATGGTCGAGTTCTCGATCCGCTGGCTCTACACCGCCGTCACGCGCGCCAAGGAAAAGGCCACCCTCTTCTACGACGCCTGATATGAACATCGAGGTCAGACGCCACACGCCGCGTCCTACGCCCCCACCGTGGCGGTCCATCGCCATCCTGATCCGCACCACCCCCGTTGACAGCACCGAAGCCGTCAACGAGCGCAAGAAGGTGCTCGTCGCCATCCTTCGCGAAGAGCTTCGTCTCAAGCCCCACCAACTCCGCGTCGCCTTTCGCTTCCGGTACGGCTACGCCATTCACATCCACGTGTACCGCGGCGAGGGGTCGGACGCCGACCACCGGCTATACCAAGCGTGGGAGACGACCGTCCATCGCTGGGCATACGCGTCGGAGGCTCAGCTACTGGCCCGCTTCCGCCGCGTCAAGGACAAGATCGACCATGGCTAACGACTTCAACACCTGGGTGCTGATCCACATCGACGAAGCCGAGAACGAGGCGCCGCTCATCGTCGCGCACGCCCTCGATTACGACATCGTCACGCAAGGTCCCTCCATCCCCGAAGCCATGATCGCGGTCTGCGAGGCCGTCCGCATGTTCGTCAGGGAGGCCGACGACGTACACGTCCGCGCCCCCCAAGACGACTGGGCCATCCTCCACCGGACCCTCGACGGTTCACCCGTAAGCCCAGACGTCATCGCGGCGATCGATCCCTGGTCGATCGTCAGCGCCGCCTTCTACGTCTGGGGAGATCAGACGCTGTTCAACATCGCAGGCACGGCCTTCGTCCGTCTCCAGGACACGAACAACGAGGAGGTCGAGGAGACCGATGAGACCCCGGAGGGGACCCTCCTTTCTTAACGCGTTCGCCGGCGGAGCTCTGGTACGCTGAGCGAATGTCGACCAACCTTCCGCCGGAGCAGATCGTCATAGCGGCCCTGCACGACGTCATCTCGCGTGGATACGTTGTCGGCCCGAGCCAGACGTGGGGTGTTCGCCCCTCGTCCCATGGAACCTGGGCGCCTGACGGCGACCCGATCTGCGCGATCGGTGCGGTCCTCCTCGTGATGCAGCCCTGCACGGACATCGGGACCTGGGCCGAGACCGCGGCGGTCGCGCTGGGGACGTCGAAGGCGTGGACGAATGGGGTCTCCTGTGGATTCGAGGACATGCACCCCTCGGTCCTGGGCCCATGCTCGGATGACAACGTGGCCGGGTACGAGTTCGGCCAGCGCCTGCGCAAGATGGTCCCGAGCCTGCTCCTCCGGTATCGACAGACGGTCACCCCGGTCTGATAGCTTCTGGGCATGCCACGTGGGCGGTTCGCACCGGACGAGAGCGGGCACCTGTACGGTCGCCTTACCGTCATCGCCAGAGAGCCGAATCGCGGCAGCTACGCGACCTGGCGCTGTCGTTGCGTGTGCGGCAACGAGGTCGTCGTGACGGCGACCATGCTGCGTTCTGGCAATACGACTTCGTGCGGCTGCCTGCGGACCGAGAAGACTGTTGCGCGGAGCTTCCGCCACGGAGCCGCTCGCCGTAGGAGGATCTGGCCAGAGTACTACGTCTGGGCCGAGATGGTGCAGCGTTGTACGAACACCGCGCATCCCCAATACCGCGACTACGGTGGTCGAGGTGTAGCGGTGGAGTTCCGATCGTTCGACGAATTCATAGAAGAAGTTGGACGGCGCCCGTCGCCAGACCTGACGATCGATCGGATTGACAACGATCGTGGCTACGCGCCAGGGAACGTCAGATGGGCCACGTACACGGAGCAACGCCTGAACCAACGGCGCATGAAGCCCTCCAAGGGAGGTATTTGACGGTGGCTAACGAGTTGAAATTATATAACATTGTGGTAGGATACGAATGTTGGGTCCTGGCCGCGTCGCAAGATGCCGCCTTCGAGGTGGCGGATGCCGTCTTGCAGGACGGGCAGGCGTCGATCGTCGACCGTGTCTGCTACGACGTCCGCAACGCCAAGGACATCCGTCCCAGTCTCGACGGTCAGCTTCCGTGGTATGACGAGGGGGAGGCAGAGCAGCTGGCGCAGCTGGGTGTCGACCTCGACCACGACGACATCAAGACGGCCTTCGCGAAGGTCGCCAAACCGAATCGGGAGAAGCAGAGATGAGCAGGAAGAAGCACCCGCGTTCCGACGACCGGCTGCCCGCCCGCGAGCAGCTCGACCTGATGTCCGCGCCGGCGCAGCTACCATCGCCGGGCGAGGTCCTGGACGCTGCCTTCCCTCACCTCACCGCAGCGGGGCCGGCGGTCGAGGTCGAAGTCGAGGACGTCGTCTACGCTGATCCAGTGCAGCCGCACGCCCCAGCGACGATGATGATCCTCGGCCCCGACGGCAACCCACAGGAGATCGCCTACACCAACATCGACCCAGCCACGGCGGCCGTGGCGAACTTCACGGCGGCGGGGGTGGGCTACACCCCGACCGAGGTCAAGCCACAAACCTTCGAGGCGGTGCTCGCGTTCGGAGACATCCCCGACGCGCCGCGCACCGAGGCGGACGAGCTCCGTCTGCAGATCGCGCGGCTCGAGGCCAAGATCGCCGGCCACGAGCTCCTCGAGCAAGAGTCGCGCCGCCTTCGCGACATGATCCGCGAACTTCAAGAACGCGACATCGCCACGACCAAGGCCAGCTTCGATCGCGAGAAGCGCCTCCTCGACCTCGAGATGCATCGAGCGACCCTCGAAGACGCCCGTATCTGGCAGATCATGCCGAGCCGAAGCGCGACCCAGAACGGTTGTCCGCCGAAGATCTACGTCGTGGCGCGCCACCCCGGCGAGGCGGTCCAGAAGGCACTCGACGCCAAGCACGTCTTCAACGCCGCGGACGTCGAGAACGTCACCGTCCTGGGCGGGCCCGCAGTCGTCTGACCCCCTTCACGGGGAGGTAGCTCAGAGAGCCGTCATCGTGGCCGTGCGTACGACGCGCAAACACACGGCGTCCTGGAGCACCAGCTTGCTAAGCTGACCGACGGCGGGTCCCAACAGGCCGCCCCTCCCCTCCTTTCGAGGTCGCTAATGGACAAGGTGAAGCAAGCCCTCGCGGGCTTCGAGTGGTCCCGTCCTGGCCGTCGCGCAGCGGCGCTCTCGGCGCTGTGGATCGCAGCCACGGGTCGATCGGCGGACGCCAAGGGCATCGGCTGCAGCGAGGAGGCCCTGGCCGTCTACCGGTTGGTGCCTTCGGAGCAACGCGCGGCGACCCGAACTGCCATCGATCGCGCGATCGACTGTGAACCCCACCGCGAGACCCGCGAGACGATGATCCGCATGCGGGACGCCCTCCTCCTACTCGAGGAGCGTGCGGTCGCGCCGGTCCGTCGGCGCCTACCGGATCGCCGCCGTCGCGAGCTCCGCTGAGCGGAGCCGGTCCGCGATCGGGCGGAGGACCGCGTCGTCCTCACTGAACGGGAGGGCGTCGAGGGGTACGTACCGCGGTGGGCCGATCCGCGTCAGGAAGTCGAAGAAGTCGTTGGTCGCCGCTGCCTGCTCCTCGTGTGGATGCGGCGTCGCGTGCTTCGGCCCCTGGAAGGTGTACGAGTATGGCGGCTGGCCGGCGAAGAACATGTCGATCGGCACACAGAGGTCGTTTTCCTCCGCGACCGTCACGTTGTTCGTGTTGCCGAACTCGACGGCGACCGGCAGCCCCAGATGATACCCCCACCAATAGATGTACAGACTGCACTGCGCCGCGCAGACCTGGATGAACGACGGGTTCACGGCCGGACCCCAGCGCCGTGAGGGTAGGGTCCGTGCGGCCTGGCGTGCCCGCTCGACGGCATCCACCATCTGCTGCGGAACGAGACGGATGTCGCGGTAGATCTCGAGGTGGCGGCGCTCGCTCTTGACCGCGTGCTGCTCCTGCACGCGCTCCATCCGACGCTCCTTCGCCGCCTGCGCCCGCTCCGCCGCGGCGCGGAGCTTGATCTCCGCCTCGATCTGCACGCGTTCCAGCCGGCGCTCGTGGGCCGCCTGAGCCCTCTCGGTTGCGGTCCGCAACCTGAGCTCCGCCTCCGCCTCCATGCGCTTGATGCGGAGCTCCTCGCGGAGGAGGATGACCGCTTTCTGCGCCTCGACCTTGTCGATCGGAGGCGCCGCCACCGCTGCTTTCCTCCCCGCGCGTTGCTTCGCGAGGTGCGGGTTGGGGGCCGGCGGCACGATCCCGTTGTCGCGGTACCAGACGACCCGCGTGATGGCTGCGGCCTCCGCTGTGGTCTGGTCGGGGAGCCACTTCCGCACACCCGGAGATGGGCGCACGCACGCGCGGAAGCCCTGGCGGCGTTGGTACACGTCTCGGTACCCGGTCGGGGACCCCGGGTCCCGTTCTGGGACCGGGATCTGGTCCCACGCGAGTAGCCCTCCGGTGCGTGTTCCTCGGGTCTGATCCAGCATAGGATCAGCGTTGTGGTCGGATCCGTGATCACGGTCCTTGGTCGACATCATCTCCCCTCTGTTGGTAGTACCACGCGGCGCGTGCAATGGCCGCGAGGTCCGCGTCATCCTCGTCGGGGAGCCACATGCGGCGCCCCTCCGGCGTGCGGACGCTCGCCCGGAACTTGGCTCCGTGTCGGTGGACGTCCCGGTACCCGGACGGCATCTCCGGGTCATGTTCCAGATCCCATGGCGGCAGCGGCCGTAGCATCTGGATCAACCTACCACAGGGGGGTGACCGTCCGGCGGAGCAGCCTCCGGCCTCCAACGACCCTCTTCCTCTCCGTCTTTCTACTGTATCTACTATTACTTCTACTAGTAGGTAATGTAAGATCACTACAGAGACAAGTAGACGAAGGATCCGGCAAGAGTCCTACGGCCCCAAAACCAAAAACCAGCAGAACCGGAGACGGAACCTGAGGCCGATCCCAAGAACGAGAATGGGATCCCCCAAAGAATCAGGCCGGCTCCCGGCCGTTTTGCGGTTTCACCCTGCGGGCTACAATGGGAGGTGACCGCGTCGTCTACCAGATGGGACTGGCGTCACAGCGACGCCGCCTAACCCATCATCGCCTCGTGCGACGTCCTGGGATCGACCTCCGCCGCCACCAGACAGCGGCGGCTGGCAGCCCCAGCGCCGCAACCGCGGCCCAGATGACCCCCTCCGCGCGCCACCACGGCGCCGAGGGAGGCGCCGGCGCGCCTGCGCGCTGCGCGGCGGCGGCTGCCGCCTGCGCGGCCTGGGTGGCCGTCAGGAGCTCGGCGGCGACCTGCGCCGACGCGACCCCGCCTCCGAGGCTTGCCACCGCCGCCTTCGCGGACGCCAGCGCCACCACCGCGCGCTGGCGCTCCAGCGTCGTGGGCGCGACGCCGTACCAGGCCACCTGAGGGAGCCACTCCTCGAAGACGCGCAACGCCTCGAGCAGGTAGTCCCGGTCGAGCAGCAACCACGGGGCTGCCTTCGGCTTGTCGGCGAACGAGGCGATTGCGTTCAGCGCGTCCACGACCTCCACCGGAGCCGGTCCCTTGGTCGGCCGGGCGGTGCGACCGGCGTACGACTCGGCCACCACGACGCGGTAGACGCGGCCGGCGATGACGTCGGCGAGAGCGCGGGTGATGCTGAGGTAGTGGTTGCCGGGAAAGGTGAGGTCTGGAGATCCGCGGCGGACGACGAGGGCGACCCAGGCGCGGCGCTCTTCGCTGAACCGGATGCCGAGGGGGACCGCACCGGAGCTGAGGACGCCTCCGTACCAGAGTGGGTCGTTGGCGGTCGGGCCGCCTGCGGCGACCACACGGCTGACGATAGCACGGTCGTCGTTCGAGGTGTTGTAATAGCGGTCGCGGTACTTCGACCAACTCGGGTCCCGACCCTGATAGAGCCGCTGCAGCCACGTGAGGTCGGCGTAGAAGCCGCTGTAGATCGCCATGCCCCGATTCTGTCACCCCGTGGTGCTAGAAGGGAACGCTGATGATCGACGACGCCAAGTAGACCTTGCCCACGAGTAGGAACTCGTGATAGCCATGAGGCCGATATGACCACTGCCCGCGAGAACCTCGGTCCCGCCGAGACCATCATTCAGGCACTACTCGCGTACACGGACCACCTGGTGCACAACCGCCCCGGCATCGTCACGCCGGATCGGACGGTGACCATTGGCCTTCGCTGGGAACCCGTGACCCACAAGGTGGAGCAGGACCAGAAGGTCGTCTACCGGCTGACCAAGGTCGGCAAGAAGACGCAGCGGGTCCGCGTTGGGGCCCTGCGGCCCGACAAGAAGGTGGTCGAGGCCGGGCGGGAGGTTGCCGAGTACCGTGACAGCGGCCTCTTCCCCGAGGTGGCGACCTGGTTCTACCAGCAGGTCGCCAATGTCTGGCGCCTCGACAACGAGTTCGCCGCGCGGTGGGCGTCGTACGCCTACGGCCAGGAGCACCGTGACCTGAAGTGCGTCCTCGCGGCTTTCATGCTCGTCCAGACCCGCAAGGGCGACCCGATCGTCGAAGGTGGAGAGGTCCTCTTCCACGACGAAGACTTCCGCGACGTCGGCGAGGCCATGATGCTCCTCCACAAGAAGGGGGACGACAAGGGCCTGAACCCGAAGCTGCTACTCCGGATCTACGACATCCTGACGCTGCCGGCGGTCGCGGCCATCAACCACGACCTCGGCTTCGGGCAGTCGACGCGTCATCCATTCCTCGGCCGCTGGCCGCGGGTGGTGGAGAAGTGGCTCCGCCACCGCGAGGAGAACCCGAAGTTGCTCGAGGGTCTCATCAAGGCCGGGTTCCGCACGGCGGTCATGGAGCTCGCGCGGCGCGTCGGCTACAAGCCGACCTCCACCCGCTTCTTCGAAGTCCTGCGCTGGAAGCAGGTCCAGGCCGACGACGGTCGGCGGGAGCTCGCCATCGGGCAGGCTACCGCGGCCGCGGAGAGCTGGGCAGGCCTCTCCGAGGAGCAGATCTGCCAGGCGATCGTCGCCGCCCGCTACGACTGGAAGCGGATCGTCAGCCTCCTGCCGAAGACCGTCGGCGTCACGCGTGCGGTGATCGCCGCGGCGATGGAGTCCGGCGGCCTCTCGAACAAGGATCTCGTCATCCTGACGCCCACGCTCGAAGAGCTCGGCCTGCTCGACGTCGGATCGATCAAGGATCGCTGGTCCGCTGCGCTCAAGGCGGCTGACGACATGCGCGCCAGCAACGTCGCCCGCAACGTTCGCAACAAGGAGACCAAGGAGAAGCTCGAGGAGGCCGCCGACGGCGCGCTGCAGAAGCAGGTCGAGGCGGTGACCCGCCAGCTGCGGGTCTACTTCATGGTCGACATCTCGGGATCCATGGAGAGCAGCATCGCCACGGCCAAGGAGTACCTCGCCAAGTTCATCCAGGGATTCCCGTCGGACCAGGTCCACGTCGCGGTCTTCAACACCCAGGGCAAGGAGGTCGCCATCAAGCACCGTTCGGCCGCGGGGGTCGAGAATGCCTTCCGTGGCTACGTCGCCGGCGGTGGCACCGACTACGGCGCCGGCGTCCGCGCGCTACGTGACCGCAAGCCCAAGGCGGACGAGGACGTCCTCTTCATCTTCGTCGGCGACGAGGAGGCTGAGCCCTTCGCCTCGTCCGTGACGCTGTCGGGTCTCAACCCCATGGCCTTCGGCCTGCTCAAGGTTCGCCCGACGGGGGCCGGGTTCCGGGGGGTCCAGGATCACAACGCCGCCGTGCGCGAGACGGCGCGGCAGCTCAAGATTCCGTGTTTCCCGATCGAGGAGGCGATCTTCGCCGACCCCTACGCGATTCCGCGCACCATCCGCGCGCTGATCGCGGCGACGCCGATCACGCAGACGACGACGACGGTCACGCCGCGCAAGACCCTGATCGACCAGATCCTCAAGACCGAGCTCCTGACGAAGCCGACCTGGGCCTGAGGGGGCATCATGGCGAACCCCGTCGAGATCCCCGTCCTCGAGATGCTCGAGGCCTACCGCAAGCTGGAAGATGCCCTCGCAGCCGTCTTCGGCTTCGATCCCTGTGCGTACGCCGGATTCGGCGACTGCACAGACATGTGGTGGGTGTCGGATGGCCGGAAGGTGTGGTCGAGCGATCAACAGCTCACCGAGGAGGTGATCACGGCTGGGCGCCACCTCTATTCCCACGTGATCAAGGAGACGCGACGCTGCGGTTCCTACGTCGCGTTCCAATTCGAGACGGACACCGACTCGGAGATCGTAGATCTCGTTCACGTGTTCACCACCGATCTCCAGATCCATGACGAGGGACTCCTCGAGATCGCCCAGGAGACCTGGTGAGCTGGCGAGATCTCCTCGGATCGTCTGACCAGACGATCACGTTGCCGTGGGTGGGTGGAGCGACCCTGCACGGACCGCGGTCTTGGTGGACCATCACCTACGAGGCGATGCGGTTCCTACGAGGCCACGATCACGGCTGGTACACCTTCCGCATCGATCGCCGCTGCGTCACCGATCCGCAGCCGGCGGAGCCCGATCCGACGGCCCTCCACTTCGACGCCCACGGGTACCTCGTCGGGGACCGCCTCGCGCGCTGGGACATCCGGCCTCGCGCAACTGAGCCTGCCGCCATCATCAGCTACACGGAGCCCGTCTTCCTCATCGACCCGGGCCTCGACCGGTTCGTACGCGTCAGCGCGGGCCGCGTCTACGAGCGCGGTCCCCTCATCTACCGCCAGCAAGAGATGCCGGTCGGGCCGGAGCAGGAGGTCCTCACGGCCTTCCTCGATCGGGCAGAGAACGTCGACGCGGTCAGCGGTGTGTCGCCGGCGCTCGAGGCGGCCTTCCGAATGGAGACCCACCAGCGCGCGGAGGCGGAGCGACGTCGAGAGGAGCTCCGCCAAGAAGCGGCCCGCCTCGAGACGGAGCGTCAGGAGGCGGAACGTCGCCAGCAGATCGTCCAGCAGCTCGGCGACGGAGCGGGCCGACGCGCGGTCGCCCGGACCGACTTCGGCGACGCCGCGCGAGCGGCCCTCGCCATCGTGGACGCCGAGCTCATCGACCACCGTCGAGGACAGCGCGGAGAGTACGTCGTCCGCTACCGGATCGAGAACCGACGCTTCGAATGCGTCTGTGACGAACAGCTCCGGATCATCGACAGTGGTATCTGCCTCGCTGACCACGCGACCGGCGAGAAGGGCGATACACGCTTCACGCTCGAGTCCCTCCCGACGGTCATTCGCCAAGCCATCCGCGAGAACCGCCTCGTCGTCTACCGACACGTCTGAAGAGGAGCAGGGACATGGACATGAAGCTACCCCTCGTATCGCCAACGAACTCCGATCAGGATGTGGTGTTCGTATCCAACCTCGTCATCGGCCCCGGTGTGGTCCTGGAGGTGCAACGGACGGCTCCTGCCAAGGCAGGCAGAGTTGTCCAGGTGTGCATCCACGGTTGCATCGTCGACGGACGTCCGTCGCAGCACAGCGATGCCCCGCTCATCACACTCGTCGATGCTGACGATCGGATGGTCCTCGTCATCAAGGACGCGATCATCACACGCCAAGGACCTGATCTGGCGTCCCCGATCCCCGCCGAAGTGCCGGTGGTCGAGTGGACCTCGCTGCCGCCCGAACCGCCCGAGCCCAAGGAGTGACCGTGATGGAAACCGGCGTCCTCATCGCCAGGGGCATGGCCCCCCTCTACTGGCACTTGCCGGAAGGGCGAACCTCCGGTAGCTTGCCCGACTCGCGCGTGCTGTGGGACACCATCTGGCTCCACCGCCACGACCTGGAGGGCTTCGCGCATACCCACCCCGGCGGCGGCCAGCCGTGGCCGTCGACCGAAGACATCACCACCTTCTTCGCCATCGAGCTCGCGCTCGGGCGCAAGCTGACCTGGTGGATCAGCAACCAGGAGCGGACCGTCGTCGTCGTCACCACCGACGACTACGAATTCGACCACGGCGACACGCGGGTCACGAAGTCCGGCGAGGTCATCGAAGGTCAGAAGTCCCGCCGTCAATCGTATCGCGTCTTCCCGATCCCCGACGAACCGTCCTGGGTCGCCGAACTTCGCCATCAATCCAACCTCTGAAGGAGCACCATGAACGAACTGATCCATGTCGAGGGCCGCCGCGAGCTGGTGCGCGACGACGAAGCCCGCGTCAACATCACCTACAAGGGCGAGAACGGGGACCTACCGGACACCATCACCTTCGATGCCACCGACGCTGACGTCAAGACGTGGGTCACGGAGGCAGTCCGGGGCGGGCACGTTCCGGGCATCGCCGCCGACCCCGGCGCGAACTTCCGCGACTTCGTCGTCGATCGCTTCACGCCCACCGACGCGCGGCCGTTCAACCTCATCTCGATCCGCCCGAAGACGCCGTTCGGCCGATGATGAACGTCGTCAAGCGATGCCCGGGGTGTGGCGCTACGTGGGTTACGCCCCCGGGATCGATCATCAAATGCCGGAACTGTGGGACGACCTGCGCCGGCACGACGTCCGTCGCGTTTACCACTGACGCCCCCACGGTACAGACGGCGGACGGTGATGAGACCGCAACAGCGCTCCAACTGGCCGACGCCAAGGTCACGGAGGCCAGGGATGCGCTGCAGGCTCTCGTCAAGGCGAACCCTGCCCTCGTCCATCCTCAGTGCCGCACGTGGCAATGTCGTCGGTGTCGGCTACGCAACACGATCGAGATGCTCGAGTGCTGGGAGCCACTTTCACAGGAGGCGAAGAAGTCATGACCACCGTAGCGGGTGAGCAGCGGATCGTCATTGCGGGCATCGGAGCGTTGGGGTCGCATCTCGTGCCCCTGCTGAGGAATCTCCCCGCCGACCTTGTCGTGGTCGACTTCGACCGCGTCGAGAAGAAGAACGTGGCCTCGCAGTTCTACGGCACCTCCACCGTGGGCCAAACGAAGGTGGAGGCCCTGAAGCGCCTCATGCTGTTCCTCTACGCCGCGCCCGTGCAGGCGAAGGGGTATCGGATCTCCGAGGCGAACGTCGATGTGCTTCTGGCCGGCGCGACGCTGGTCGTGGATTGCCTCGACAACGGTGATGCGCGTCGACTCGTCCAAGGCTTCGTGCGCCGGCACAAGGTACCGTGCGTGCACGGCGCCCTCGCCGCCGATGGCAGCTTCGCCCGCGTGATGTGGGACGAGGCGTTTGTCATCGACAACGAGGACGTCGTCGGTCAGCCGACCTGCGACGGCGGCGAGCACCTGCCGTTCATCGCCGCCACGGCGGCGTGGCTCGCGCAGGCGGTGCAGACGTTCTGCCGGAGCGGAAAACAGTTCAACTACTATGTTTCTCCGGCGAACGTCATCTTGCTCTGATCTCGTCCTTGACAGGACGGCCACGAGTAGCTAGGTTGCTTCTCGGACGCGACGAGAAACGGCCCATCACGGAAGGGTAAGGGGACCGGGTCCCCGCCAACTGCTAAATTGGTCCACCCCGACAACGCCTCTCGCTGGCCTCGGCTAGCACACGGCAGCTGTCTACAAGAACGGTCGGTTCGACTCCGACACCCTTCCCCACTTCGCTGACAACTGAATAATGACCATTTCCGGGGGGACGTCGCCTGGTGGCGACACTTTCATATGACGAAAGCAATCCCGACAACGCCTCTCGCTGGCCTTGGCTAGCACATGGCGCCTGTCTACAAGGAAGCCGTGACAGGTTCGATTCCTGTACCCCCGACTGAGCGCAGTCATTTCGAGGTGCTTACACGCGAAGATGCTCATTGGTCGAGCATCGGCCTTAAGAGCCGACAGGAGTCGGTTCAAATCCGACCTACGCACCCAACTCAGCCCCTCTCCTCGACCGCGCTCGTTATTTGACCGAAGGGTTGTGGGTCGCCCGCCAGATCGGTGCGGTGAACTACACCTCGGCCGCCATCCTCGCCAACCAGCTGCAATTGGTTGGTGAGGGTGGCGGCCTCAGCCTTTTGGGGTGAGCGGAATGGTCACTGCGCCGATGTACTATGGTTTGACCATGAGAACCATCGTCGCTCTGACAGCCCTCCTCGCAGCCGTCTTCTCCGTCGGCGCCGCCCTGGCCGACACCGCCCCTCTCGATCCCGATGAGGGAGTCTCCCCGGCCGCGCCGGGGATGATGACCCTGGTCGTCTACGTGCGCGGCGAGCGCCTCGACACCATCGCGGTCAGGACCTGCGACTACGACATCCGGATCCAGGAGCCGCGGGTCGGGTGGATGCGCCGGTACTGGTGCGGCAACCTGCCGGGGACGGATGGCGCCGAGATCACCAGCGGCTACACCGTCGACGTGCCGGCGCGGGTCGGCTGGTACCAAGTCTGGGGGTGGCGGGTCGTCGGCGCCGACTGGTGGACGCTCATGCCCCACGCGACGGCCTACCGGATCACCGCCGAGGACGTCCGTCGCGGGTACCTGATGACCTGGGCGAGCTACACGTTGCCGAAGACCTGACGTTCACGGCCGGCGGCGTCGAGTCCGCCGCAGCCGCGTCCTCGTCGCAAGGCGCCGGAGCGCGCGGCCGAGGAGATCCGCCGCCGGCTGTGCCGGGTACCGGGTGCCGACGTCGAGGATGGTCACGCGGCCGTTGTCGTCGATGCCGACGTTGTCACTGTGGAGGTCGTCGAGGGCGGGGATGCCACGCTCGTCGAGCTCCGTGACCGTCTCGTGGAGGTGCTCCATGACGTACCGGCACTCGTCCATCTCCGACCGGCGCGCCGAGACGGTGCACACCTCCTTGGCGATCTGGCTTCGTGGCGTCTTCGCGCGGAACGCGTCGACGAAGTTGATGAACCAGTCGCTCCAGTAGCCGGGGGAGGGCCGAAGCCGGTCAACCACCACCGCGTAGGCGTACGGCTGTCCGTTCTGGCGCAGGAGGTAGGTCTGGTGGACCTTGACGACGCCGCGGATGCCTTGCCCTCGTTGGAGGCCATCGACGTCGCTGGCGTCGGTGGTGACCTTCACCAGCTTGCCGTCGTCGCGCTCGTAGACACAGGCCTGAGACCCGCACGCGATCGGCTTCGTACCCTTCAGACGAAGGGCCTCCTCCTGCTTCGAGCTCAAGCAGAGGAGGGTCCTCTTCGCCGCGCGGACGCAGCTCGGTGGCTTCGCCACGGGCCGCCTCAGCGGCGCGAGCGCGACACGCCGTAGGCGACTCCGCCCACGACGGCCAGCGCCAGGCCGACCTTGAGCCACTTCGGGAGTCCGAAGTGGATGGCGCCCTCTGCCGAGGTGGTCATCGACGTCTCATCCGGGGGAGGGATCGGGAGGCCGGCCTGCACCGGCGGCTGCGTCGGGATCTGCGAGCCCGGCACCGGTGAGGAGGGGGGCTTGATGGGCGGGGACGGCAGCTGCGAGCCCGGGATCGGCTGGCCGGGGATCGGCAACGACGGGGGCTTCACCGGCGTCGAGCCGGTCGGCATGCAGACACCCGGACCGATGATGGGGACGACGTAGTTGGTCCCGGCGGGGCACTGGGTGTTGTACGTCTGGGGCAGCGTGGTCGGCTTGGCACAGAGCCACGCTCCGCTGGCCTGGAGGACGGGCGTCGTCCCGACGGGGCAGGATGGCTTCGGCGCCGGCGTCGGCGTGGTGCAGACCCACCTGCTGTTCGCGGCGCTCCAGACCATGGTCTGGCCCGGCTGGCAGCGCGGGATGGGGGCTTTGAGGCAGGACCAGCCCGTCACGATGGTCTTGAGCGTGGATCCGATGGAGCCCGGTACCGCGGCGGTTCGGGTCGGCGTCGCCACGTAGCCCACCTTGCACGTCGGCTTCGGCGCCGGCTTCGGTGCCGTCGTCGTGGGTGTGGTCGACGTCGGAATCCCGCCGCCGCCACCGTAGTCGGTGGGGCTGGGGGTCATCGTGGCGTTCAACGCCGGGCCAGCGAGGCGCGCGCCGAGCAGAACCGTACGCCCGTCGGGGCCCGTGATCTCACCGCTGATCCAGGACATGTCTGGAGCATCGCACGAGGACCGTCCCAGATCCACGGCCAACCACGTCGAGCTGTCACCGCGCCGTGGTAGACGTGGGTGCATGCCGAAGCGCAACCGCGCCAAGCTGACCAGGCGGTTGGTCGACGTCATCCCCAACGACGTCGACCTGCAGGAGCTCTTGGAGGTCCTGATCGAGGGGAGTGCGACCCACAAGGCGTCGGAGACGCCATGGCGATCCTGGGTGTTCGCTACCCGGTTCTGCATCGATGTCTACTGCCGCGCGGTGATGGACTCCAAGGACATTGACGCCGACGCGCAGGACATCTTCCGGTTCCTGGTTCGGTTGGTGAACGAGGCCAACCAGCCGCTCGCCGAGACCTTCCGCGCCAACAACTACGACCGCGCCATCGAGCTCGAGTACGTCGCCGACAAGCTGAACGCACCGTTCGCAGCGGTCGCCGCGCTCCGGGATGGGTTGGCCATCGTCCGCCTCGGGCTCGCACGATCCGATGGAGGTGGGGCCGCGTTCCTCGGGCGCCTTGATCGGTTCGTTGCGCAGTGCGAGGTCCATGGCGTGGACGTCGATGACCTTGTTGAGAAGTGGCGAATGGAGGACGCCCTCTACGGTTGTCCAGCTGAGGATCGGGCGAAGCTCGAGAGAGCCTTCCGTACGGCCTGGCGCCGCGGCTTGATAGGATTGGCGTATGCCATCCACCCCCACCCCCACGGTTGATGTCCCGCCCCTCCACCTACTCGTCGAGGTGTCGAAGAATGGCTACAAGCTCCCGCCCGAGAAGTCGCAGTACAAGGTCGCCAGCTGGGACGCGCTACCCGCGGTCATCGCTGGCGTCATCGGCCGAACGTTCGTCGACGCCATCCACGTCTCCGCGACCACCGCGGAGCTCCTCCGCACCCTCGCCACCACCGCTATCACCGACGACGATCGCAAGGCCCACGTGGCGCTGAGCGCAGGTGGGACCGGACGCCCGATCTACAAGCTTCGGATCCTCATCGATTGAATGTCGGCGACCTCTATAAGGCCCCGTGGGGGACGTACCGCCTCCACCGCTTCGGCTACGACCCGATCGGATCGTTCGTGGTCGTCCTCCAGGATGTTCTGAATCATTCGGCTTTCGTGCAACCCAAGATCCAACGTCTCTTCGGTGTCTACCTTCGCATCACGTGAGAGGCCCATGTCCGTCTACGTCATCCACAACGACTCTCTCGAGGAAACCCTCCACAGCGTCGTCGGCGAGGCGAAGATCCACCGCTGGAACTGCCCCTGTGGATGCTCCGATTGCCGGGGCTACGTGCTCTACGCGTGGAACGCGCACCGCCCCTCGGTGTGCATCGTGGCGTCAACGGTCTACGCCTACGACGACCACGTTCACCTCTTCGGTGCTGAGACCCTCGAAGAGATCGACACCTTCCCAGACTTCGCGACGCGTTTGTTGAGCGCGGACGACGGCCTCCAGTTGGAGGTCTGGCTGATCGCCGGACTGCGGGAGGTCCTTCGCGACTTCTTCACAACCTCTGTGCAGGAGAGCGTGTCCTGCAACCTTCAGAATCAGCCCAACAACTGAGAGGACCCGTCCATGAGCAAAGCGCCCCACAAGTACTGGACCGACCAAGACGACCCCGACAAGCTCACCGTCAGCTTCGGCTGGCGCCTCTTCGTCGGCATCGCCGTCGCCTGCCTGTTCCTGTTCACCCTCGGGGGCATCCTGTGGATGCTCAAGGTCGGCAGCTCCGACATCCGCGGCCGTGGCGACGCCTACACACAGAAGACAAGTGGCGCCAATCGGGTCTTCGCCCAGGAGCAGTTCGAGCGCCTCTTCGCCGAGGTCCGCGCCTCCGATCAGAAGATCACGATCGCCCGGCTGGCCCTCGCCGAATGGCAGGCGCGACACCCCGAAGGCTGTCGGCCGCCACTGCCATGCGAAGGCGATCGCCTCTCGACCGACATGCGCGGCATGCAGAACTATTGTCTCTCGATTCGGGCCCAGTACGAGGCCGAGGCGCGCTCCTACACGAAAGAGCAATTCCGCGCCGGGGATCTGCCGGCTCGTCTGTCCGAAGCAGACCCCGCCTTCAGTCGTTGGGGCTTCGGCGACTACGACTGTCAATGACCATGCCGCGGCGGGGACCCCAGGGGCCGTTCCGTGGCCGCATCGTCGCCTTCGACGCCGCCTCCTACGCGGGTCGAGTGGCCATCGACCTGGAGGTTTGGCCGTTCCGTGCTACGTGCTGCAACCACGACCTTGTGGTCGATTCTGTCGTCAGCGTGTACCTCGACCACCGCGATCGCGTCTTCGCCATCCGTCGCCCAAAGGAAGAAAAATGAAGCTCGTCATGGCCGTCGTCCTCATCTGGCTGTCCTTCGGCTGCCAGGAGATGAAGAACACCAACAAGGAAGCCCAGCGCGAACAGCAGATCACCGAGGCCTACCAAAGCCGCCTCAACCAAGCGGTCCCGTACCCGTTGGCGCAGATGCACGACAGCCTCGAGCGTCGCAACATTCGCGAGCGCCTCCTGCGGTTCAACAACCCAGCCAAGATCGGGTACGTCTACCTCTTCACGCCGATGGGTCAGATGATCGGCTACTACACGATCAAGGGCAAGGTGACATCCACCCAGAGCCAAATGACGGTGCCGCAGACGGTCGTTTGCCCCGACGTCTACGACAAAGGCGGTACGCTCGATCCGTGCTTCACGATCGATGCGATGGGCGACGACGGTAGCTATGGACCCAACGAAGGTGGTGACGATGGGATCTTCTTCTTCACCACCGAGGGGGTGATGCTCTCCTGGAACGGCCTCTGGCTGTACAGCGACGCTCCCCTCAGCGTCGACGTCAAGCCGCTCACCATCTACGACGCCACGACCGCGAAGCCGTCGAGCACGGCCGAGTTGCCATGAGCCGACCATCCGAGATGGCCCCAAACTGGCCGATGATCGTCATCGTGGCCATTGCGCTCGCGGCCCTCGCCGGCGCGGTCGTCCAGAGCTGTACGACCCGAGGAGCGGACGAGGCAGCCTACGATGCTGCGGCCATCTTGGGCGAGCAGGTCGAATGCTTTGGGATGGGACACCTCAGCGACAACGTATGCATCGGCAAGACGTCCAAACGCGGTGTCCGTTGTCCACTCAGTCCGAGTCGTCCTTGCTTCCTCATCACCCCAGCCCAAGCGGAGAGACCGTGATCCTGAATGTGTTCATTTTCATCCTGGTTGTTGTCATCTACTGCGTTCCGGTCCTCGTTGGCTACCTCGTCGGGGGTGACGTCGATACGGCGATCGCCACCGGACTGGCTAGCGCCAGCATCCCCGCTGTCTTGTGGATCGTCGGCCTCGGCCGCGGCAAATGAAGAAGCCGTACCCATTGCAGTGGCCGGAAGGCTGGCCGCGGACCAAGACGTCTCGGCGTCGGCGGGCTCGCTTCGACACCGGCCTCCACGACGCCGCACGGGGCATCGTGGACAACCTGCGCATGATGCAGGCCCGCCAGGTGGTCATCACCACCGACATGCCGGCGCGCAGCGACGGCCTGCCCTACGCGACCGCACGTGAGCCGGAGGACGTCGGCGTCGCGGTCTGGTGGGTCGACGAGCACGGCAACGAGCGGGTCATCGCGTGTGATGTCTGGGAGAAAGTCGGAGACAACCTGCACGCCATCGAGCTCAGCCTGGCTGCGCTCCGAGGCCTCGATCGCTGGGGGGCGAGCGAGGTAGTCAAGCGTGCCTTCGCGGGCTTCGCGGCGTTGCCACCGGGTGGGGATAGCCCACCTCGACGATCGTGGCGTGAGGTGCTCGGCGCCGAGGGACTCGAGAGCTTCCCACCCGAGGATCAGTGGGTCATGGTCAAGGCACTCCATCGGTCTCGGATGGAGGCGGCGCACCCGGACGCAGGTGGGACCACCGAGCAGGCGCTGGAGCTGAACGCGGCCCTCGACGAGGCCAAGCTCGAGCTGCAGCCCAGTCGGTAGCACGTGGGATCGTCTGGTCCAGCCAGTCGGTCACCCCTACCGGGCTAATGTCTTAGGATTCCACATCAATTAGGATTGGATGTGCCGTTCGTTGTGAACGGGAGTACGATTTGAACGTTGTTACTCCGCGGAGGCCTCTCCAATGCGCATCGCTTGGCAAAGCGGTTCCTGGCGAGATGAAGACGGAATCCTCGTGGACCTGACAGACGCCAAGCTCGGTGATCGCCGGATCACCTGCTACTGCAAGGCGGAGGTTCAGACCGACGGTGCGCCATTGGCGGCTGTCGCCGGTCTCGTCGCGGGTGCCGTGCGCGCGTTCCGAGAGGTCAGCTGGACAGTCATGCTCTGCGATCGGACGTGGGCACTCCCAACGTACGCGGACCTTCTCAACTTCTGGTACGGGCTCGACCTCGCGCTCACTAACTTCGACTGTATGTTGCTTCCCCTGGCCGCGATTGCATCGAGGACCAACTGATGCTCCGTCGACACGTCAAACCGGGACAGCGTTTCTACTACCTCTACTGCGGCGCCCCAGGACACTTCTCGTGGACGGCGATCGACGGGGAGACCGACGACGGCCCAGGTCACGTCGGCGTCCACCCAGCGCGCGTGACGTGGGACGTGGCGCTTGTCGACGCGGACTACCAGGCGGAGCTCGAACGTAGGATCCACGACGTCTGCACCGATCCGACGCTCGAGACGATGCGCGCCGAGGACTTCGGCCGCTGGCTAGCGGACCTGCAGTTCGGATCGGGCTGATCGGTCACCGCGCGGTGGTAGCGTCGCGGTGATGAATCTGACCTTCCCCCGCCTGACCTACATCGCGCATCCGATCGGGCGCCCGCCCGATCGCGACAAGAACCTGCAGCGCGTCCTGCGCTGGTTCGCCTGGGCGATCGTCCAGGATCCCAACTCGGCCTTCGTCATCCCCTACAAGCCGTACTGCGACGTGCTCGAGGAGACCGACGAGAACCGGGCGCGTGGCATCCGCGACGATCTCGTGGCGCTTAGCCGCTGCGACAACATCTGGCTCGTCGGCGGACTGATCTCGCCGGGCATGCAGGGCGAATTCGACTACATGGTGGAGCTTGGCCGTCCGGTCCACGACTTCACCGCGCTCGGCCCTGAGCCGCCGGTCGGTCCTGTCCGCATGACCGGCGAGCAGACACCCTACGGCTTCCTCTGTACGGGGTGGGCGCCGTGCTAGGCCGGCTGCCGGGGGTTGGGACGATCCGCCAAGGCTTCCCGATCCTCGCCTTCTACCACCCGCGCGACGTCCGCAAGGCCGCATTCGAGGGCCGCAAGGTCTTCGTCTTCGATCCGAAGACTGACCCCAAGGCGTACCGCCGCGCGCGGCGCTTCGTCGACCGCGAGGAGAACCGACGCCGCGCCATACAGCGTAGCGGCCGCCGCCATGGTGAGCACGTGCCGCCCACACTCGGGCGACGCCTCGACGCCCACGGACGCCACCGCATCCTGGCCATCATGGAGCACCGGGCGTGACCTGCCAGACCTGCCAGACCTGCGGGCGCACGAGGATGACGGACGAGGAGTGGCAACGTCTTCGCGACACCATCGACGCCCTCGGGCTCCGGCACGAATGGTGGCGACGCGTTCGCGAGATGGCCCCGCACCTCTTCCCAGGGAAGTGCTACGGGAGCACGGACTGCGTTCCCATCGACTGGAAGTCTCGTGCGGTCGCCGCCGAAGCCGACCTGGTGAAGCTCGCGACCTGCGTGCACGGCGACCGCGCCGACATCGTCGTCTGGCCGCTATGGTTCGACGGCAAGACCCGCGTCGACATCGTCTGGTGTCGCCGTTGCGGCGCCGCGCGTGTGGACAAGGACGGCCGTCAGGGAGAATGGATGCGGCCCTACCAAGTTCGCGTCCAAGCCGCGGAAGGGAATGGTCACCCCGGCGTGGTAGATTCTTCGGATGAACCTCCCGACACCGCCGAACGGCGCGACGATCGAGGCGGCCTTCAAGGCTGACCCCGGCCACACCGCCGTCTACCTGCGGAGCCGGACCGCCACGGGCTCCCCCGAGTACAGCCTCTACCCGGTGATCCTCTGGGTCGTCGTCCGCGACGACCAGGGCCAGATCATCCGTCCCTACACCCACCGCTTGGACGGCGCCGTCGTCGATGTCGAAGACATCGGCATGCCACTCGTCTGCGTCGTGACCCCCAACGAGGACGCCATCAAGACGGCCGACGCCGTCATCGCCGTCACGGAGGGCCTCCCGGAGTCGGTGGGGCTCCCCTCCTGAACCTGCTGGTGCCGTCACCCAACTTGGGCGATGCTCGTCGAATGGTAACGCTCGAAGCCACACAGACGTTCCTCGGTCATGCCCGTCCGCAGGTGGGGCTCCTTGGCCGCGCGGCCGCGCTTCTCGGCCTGCCCCTACCGGAACGGACGGTGACCTACTCCTCGCTCAGCGGAGCGTCGACGGGTTCCCTCGGGGCCGTCATCGGCCTCGGCCTCGGCGCCGCGCTGGGGGCGCACCTGCTGCGCCGCCACCGGCCGCATCGCCGTCGGCGCCGGCGATGAGGTGGCGCGCGTTCTGGCGTGGGTTCCTCTCCGGCCTCGACCTCACCGGAGCCTTCCCGTCCACCCCGCGACGACTGCTGCGCAGGCCGGTGGCGGAGGCGTTCGCCGACGACTGGCGCGCGGTCGGCAACGACCTCCGCAAGGCCCTGCACCAACTGAAGCATGGACGAGACGACGATCCTGCGTGAGCTGACGGCCAAGAAGAAGCCGATCGTGGATCCGTTCTACTGCCCACTGTGCGGGTACCACATCGTGCTCGACCTTGATGGTCATTTCCTGCCGTGCCTGCTCCGACACGCGATCACCGTCCAGTTCGATCCCCGCGCTTGACACGCTTCCTACCCGTGGGTAGGGTGGAAGGCCATGAGCCATCGCCACCCCAAGACGACGAAGCCTCCGAAGCACCTCTCCGAGCCCGAGCGGATGGCGTTCGTGGGTAAGGGGCCGACGACCCGGTACGTGGGGGGTGACAAGACACCACCGACGCCGTCGCCTCCCCCCATCCAGGCACGCGTTCCTCCCGAGGTCGTCCGCCTGGCGAGGGAGGTGGCAGTGGGGTCCATGCGCCACGGTCGACCGCGCACGGCTACCGAGCAGCTATTCGCCAAGGTCATCATCGCCATGGACGAAGCCATCCAGGTGGCTCCGATCTGCCAGGGTGACTGCATGCACGGAACCTGCGCTGTCATCCGCGGCTTCAAGGCTGCGCTCGATCCGAGGTGACCGTGACGAAGGCCAAGACAAAGGAGCGCCCGTTCAAGAACGGCGACGTCGTCGTCTGGCGCTCCCCCACATCATGGAGTGGCAGTCGATGGATCTGGGGGCGGGTTCGTCGTGTCACGTTGGCGGGGACGGTCATCTGCAACGCGGTCGGGTCAGCGGAGACCGTTCAGTTCCGTCGCGGCAAGCACGGGGAGATGTCGCGGGGGATGCGTCACGCGACGACCGAGGAGATCGCCCAGCGCACCTGGCGCGCCCGTCGTCCGTCCTCCATCCTCATCTCGTTCCGGTCGGGGTTCGATGGCGGCGACCGTTTCACAGTCGCCGACGTCGACCTCACCGAGTTCAACCTCACCAGGGTCATCGACGATCTTACGGCGCTCCAGAAGTGGTTGCGGGAGAAGCCATGACGTCGGAATACGAGAAGATGCTCGAGGACGCCAGGGCCGCAGCCGAAGCGACCTGGGCACGCCTGACGGCTGCGACCGAGTACCACGTCGAGGCCGACGAGTTCGCCACCGGCGAGCTGTGGCTGACCTGGTGTTACCACGGCGGGCTCCCGTGGGAGGCTCAGAGTCCTGGGATGTGGACCGAGATCGGCAAGTTCCATGGCGAACCGGTCTGTGTCAGCGTCAGCTGGATCAAGGTCGACGCGTACACCATCGCGTTGTGGAACCCGACCAGCCGCGTCGTCAGCTACGACCTCGTCGAGGCGTGGTTGCGCGAGACGTTTCCCAACGTGAAGCGGAGATCCAACGCCCTCAACTTCCACAACATCGTACTCGACATTGGGCATCGCCGTGGCAGCCGGTTCCAGCTCGACATGGATCGGCTGAGGAAGCGATGAAGAATCCCCATAACCTACTCGTCGCGTTGGACCCGCCTCGGGACGCCCCGCCACGACGGTGGCGGTGCCGTTACTGCGGCGTGGAGGGGTTGTGGGAGGAGGTCGACGCCGCGGCCTGCACGTACGTCTATCCGCCCTGCGATCACTGCGGTCAGACGCCGACCTGCGCCAAGGACTGCGCCGGGATCGCCATGGCCCTCGCGAGCCTCGATCCCAACGTAAACTAGGTGTCACCCCGCTCTGGTACGGTCTCGCCCGTGAAGACCTACCGTATCGACAAGAACCTCTTCCTCGTCCTCCAGCCCGTGCCGAAGACGCGCGCGGCCATCCCGGTCCCGCAGCCGACCAACCACATCGTGGTCGTCGACTGCAGCGGGAGCATGACGGGCGACCTGCCCAAGCTGCGGACGCACCTGAAGTCGAAGCTGGTGACGCTCCTGCGCACCGACGACACGCTGACCGTCATCTGGTTCTCGGGCAAGGGCGAGTTCGGGGTCTTGGTCGAGGGCCAAAAGGCTGCCACCGCCAAGGACCTGAAGGGGTTCCACGACGCCATCGATCGGTGGTTGCGTCCGATCGGCCTCACCGGCTTCAAGGAGCCGCTCGAGGAGGTCGCCAAGGTCATCAAGCGCGTCAAGAACGGCAACCCGTTCTCGCTCTTCTTCATGAGCGACGGCTGCGACAACCAATGGCCGCGCGCCGACATCCTGAAGACGGTCGAGCAGGCGACGGGAGGACTCGCCGCCGCGGCCTTCGTCGAGTACGGCTTCTACGCCGACCGAGCTCTCCTCGCCGCCATGGCCGAGCGGGCCGGCGGCCGGCACCTCTTCGCCCGTGACTTCGCCGAGTACGAGCCGGTCCTGAACAACACCATCGAGACGCGTGCCCTGAACGCCGTGCGCGTGCCGGTGACGATCCGGCAGTCGGTCATCGACGGCGTGGCCTTTACCTTCGGAACCGATCATCGGGAGCTCTTCACCTTCACCGTCGAGGGCACTGCCGACGCCGGTGCGGATCAGGTCGTGGTCCCCGAGAACCTCGACGTGATCGCCTACCTGTCGGAGGAGCATCGCGGTGACGTCGACGACCTCCCGATGATCGCCGCGAACGTGAACGCGCGGAAGAAGGGGTCGCCGATGACCGAGGCCTACGCTGCCCTCGCCCTCTTCGCTATCCGCATGCGGCCCAACGTCGTCTACCCGATCCTGAAGGCGCTCGCCGACGCCGCGCTGATCGAGCAGTTCTCCGGGTGCTTCGGCAAGCAGCGCTACTCGGACTTCGTCGACAAGGCGCTCCACTTCGCCACCTCGCCGACCAGTCGGTACCCGCAGGGCTGGGACCCGACCAAGGTCCCCGACGACAACGCCTTCACGGTCCTCGAGCTCCTCCAGTACCTGTCCTGGGACCACAACAACCGGCTCCTCCTCGACTCACCCGAGTTCAAGTACAGCCGCATCAGCCGCGGTCGGGTCGACGCCACCGAGGTCATGACCGACGTCGAGCAGACCCGCATCGCCGAGATCACGGCCGAGATGGCCAAGACCAAGGCGGCCAAGAAGGTCAAGGAGCTGCAGGCCGAGCTCGATCGGCTGATGCAGGCCAAGGGTACCGCCTTCACGTTCACGCCCGAGCCGAACCCGGACGGCTACCCGATCGAGAACCTGACCTACAACGAGGACCGCCCGAACATCTCGGTCCTCGTGAAGAAGTCCGGCACCGTCGATCTCACGGGCCGCATCCCGGCGGGGCTGAAGCTGCCCGCGCAGCTCCCGACCCACATCTGGCGCAACTACGCCATCATCCGCGACGGCCTCGTCAACGTCGACATCCTGCCGGCGCAGGTGGTGCCGACCACGGCGAAGGACCTCCGCACCCGCGGCTGCGACATGACGCCGGTGAACGGGGTCGAGGCCATCCGCGTCCACCTCCTGCCGATCCTGAACCGGACGATGGTCAAGGAGGCCAGCGCCGAGGACCTGATCCGCATGCAGTGGAACCTGACCCGACTGCGGGCCGCCCAGAAGGTCCTCAACCACTTCAAGAAGAAGGTGGCTGCCCTCGATCCGAAGCCGCCGGCGACGCTCGCCTCGACGTACGGCGAGGCCGAAGCGACCTGGCTCAAGGATGTCGTCGGAGTCACCGACGGCGGCTTCGCACCCAAGCACACCGTCCAGGCCGAGTCGAAGGACTTCTACCTGGGCAAGGAGCTCACGGTCAAGCTCAAGGGCTACTCGAGCCTACCGACCGTCGACGAGGTCGCTGCCAAGCTGAAGGGGGGCAAGCTCAACGGACCCGGCGCGCTCATGGTGACCACCCTCGAAGAGTGCCTCAACCGAGGCCTCTCAGGCCCGACGGGTGACGTCGCCTGGCTCGAGAAGCAAGCCCGGCTCGCGACGGTGTCGACCCGCCAGCTCATCCAACAGATCGCCGAGATCAAGTTCGCCATCATCGTCGGCCAGGTCTGGTTCAAGGAGTGGGCGTCCCTCGCCGAGAACACGATGCGCCTCGCATGCGACGGCGTCGACATCCTCGGCACCATCGAGATGAAGGACGTGGAGATCCGGGTATGACCGCACCCGAAGGAGGAGACATGAGCAGCGACTGGGACGGCTACGAACGGAGCGAGGCCACGGAACGCGCCCAGGACCGTCACGAGGAGGAACTGCGGAAGCGGGACGAAAGGCTCCTGCGCATCACCGAGATCTATAACGCCTGGGCTGACGGCGACCGATCCAGTCCGACCGCCACCCTGCTCTTGATCGGGAAGGCGCTCGGTGAGCCTTTCTGACCGCACCTCCGTCAACTACTAACGCCCGACGAAATGATCCGTGAGTCATCACCAAATGAAACCCATCGCGCTTGTGGACATGGACGGGACTGTCGCCGACTTCGACGGCGCCATGCGACGGGAGCTCGCGCTACTCCGTGCTCCGGGGGAGCCGGAGACGCATGACGAGACCATCTACGAAGATGTCCCGCACATCAAGGTTCGTCGGCGGCTCATCAAGGGCCGCCCCGGCTTCTGGCGGAACCTCGAACCCATCCAACGCGGGATGGATCTCGTGACCGCGCTCCAGTGGCTCGGCTTCGGGATCCACGCCCTCACCAAGGGACCGCGGTCCACGCCGGTGGCGTGGAAGGAGAAGGTCGAGTGGTGCGTCGAGCATCTGCCGGACGCGATGATCACCCTGACGGAGGACAAGTCCCTCGTCTACGGCAAGGTCCTCGCAGACGACTGGCCCGCGTACTATCGGCCGTGGCTGGCGCACCGTCCTCGTGGAATGGTCATCGTTCCCCGCCAGCCGTGGAACGTGGAGGACCTGCTGCGCCCCGAAGACCAGGATCGGATCATCGCCTACGACGGCACCGGGGACATCGTGACCCGACAGCAAGAGATGGCGGCGATCTGCGCGCGGCTCGCGCTGCAGCTCTCTGATCCAGCGCCACCAGCCACCGCACCACCGCCCACGCCGTGGCCTGGCCATGCGGTGGTTCTGCCGCCCGGCAGCGTGACCCGCGAGCTCCACGACTTCGCTGACGCCCTCGACGCGCAGTACGCGAGAGGTCCGATCTCGAAGTCGAGCGGCCGCACGACGACGCGCGCTGGGGGGACGCTGCGCTGGGCCTACGACGCGAAGGACGCGAAGTGATGCCTCGGCCGCGCATCGAGACCCCCGACGAGCTCCTCGACGCCCTCCTGAAGGAGCAGTACGGCGTCTCCGCCCGGCTGCACTGCTTCGGTGACCACGATTCGCACCCGGCTGTGTGCGTCCATCGCGACGTCGGTTGTCACGTGGACATAACCGCCATCGACGTGGCACCCGAGGTCGCGCAGTGGGGGATCGCCAGCCGGTTCCTCATCAACGCCCCGGTGTGGGGACGACGATCGGCCTCCGTATGGCGCCTGACCGAGGAGGGCGAGGCGGAGGCCAGGCAAGCCCGGGTCCGGCTACGAAGCCGACCCAAGCCCCTCCCCCCGGTGTACATCGTCGACCGCGACCCGGGAGACGAGGACGATCATGGGAAGTCGAAGATGATCTCCTGCGTCGATGTTCCGTAGACGCGGACGAAGTACGCGGCGACGGTCTCCGACGTGGAGCTTCGGTTCAGTTCGACCACGATGTAGTAGTAGTAGTTGATGAAGTCGTAGGTGTGCGTGAAGTCCTCGATGAGTCGGCGCGTGCCCGGCGCCGACCCGTTGTCCGAGCGGACGGACGCGATCTGGGCCGCCACGCCGGTGTTCTTGTGGGCGCGGAACAGGTAGGCGTTGACGTGCGCTGAGGTCCCGGTACCGGTGCTGTCCGTGTAGAGCAGCTCGAGGTACTTGTACTGCTCGTTCGTCAGCCAGTCCTGGATGTCGCCGACGAGCTGGATCGTCCCGACTTGGCCGGAGGCGAAGCTGATGCCGCCACCGGGGATGGTGGCGTACTTACCAGCGCTCTGGGTACTGGGAACGCACGCGTTCGCAACGCTCTGCCATTGCATGATCATCGACGGTCACCTCAGGTTGGTTTCCCCGAGTTTGTTGACCGCCCCAAAATCCGTCAAGAAGGCTCACGATGGCTGCGACGGCTTCCTACACGAGTTCATCGGAGTCCAAGAGCCATCTCGTCGGCGAGCATCACCAGGACATGACCGTGGCACGGCTCGCCGGCGACACAGTAGCAGCCCAGTCGCTTGCCGTGGAGTTCGAGGATCTGCTCCCGCGACGGCTTCTGCCAGTCCGCGATCTCGAAGTCGGTCGTGAGCCATCGCGCGTACGCCGAGACCGCGGAGGCCTGGTCGCGAACCACGAACACGGCCTTCGTGCCCTCCTTGTGGCTATACGGGTTACCGAACGGCGACCCGCGACCGATGAAAACGTCGTACGTCTCGAGGTGGATGTTGACGACGCGGGTCACCGCCATTCCCGTATCATGGCGCGGTGACCGTCCATCTCCAACCACCGCGGTGACCGACGGCGCGGCGTGCGTCGAGTAGCCGCCGCCGGGTGGGATCGGTGGGATGGCATGCGACCAGTCGCCTCAACTCCGCGTCGATCGCGCGCCAGATGTTGTAGACCAGGTCGATCTTCGCGAACCACGCCGCGGCCCGCGTTCGCCTACCCACACCGGATCCGCGTCGCGCTCTCCCACCAGTCCGTGCAGTAGTTCTGCGGTGGGCAGGGGATGAGGTTCGTCCCCGCCCACGCCTGGTAGTAGCGGTTGTAGCAAGAGCCATAGCGACCCCCGGTGGGGCGGTAGAACTTGCAGGAGGCGCAGTTGGCGCCGCCGTCCGGGACGACAACCCCTGGTTGGTGGCTTCGCGGGAGGAAGAAGCGACCCATCTGAGGTACCTCCGGTCAGGGTTTGATGAAGCGCAGGCCCAGGTACCGGACCACGTAGTCGTAGATCGACGTCGCCTCGGGGATGGCCGGATTCTTGGTGTAGCCCATGGGCTCGAAGCGGGCGCCGGCGAAGCGTGCGACGAGATCCTCCACCGTGGTCCCGGTCTGAAGCCCGATGGACACCATCTTCGCCCATCCGTCGACGAGCGCGCCCAGGGTCGAGCCCTCCTTGGCGATCCGGAGGAAGATCTCACCTGGGGTCATGTCCTCGTAGAGCCCCACGATCAGATAGCCCTCGCAGTTGGCGATCGTGAACTTGTGGGTGATGCTGAAGCGCTCGGGTGGCATGTGGCGCCGTGCGCGCGGCGCGGGCGTCGGGGTCTGTGGTGCCACCTCCAGCGTCGGCTCCTGGGTCTCGGCCTCGGTCTCGTCGGCCAGGGGAACGATCTTGAGGAGGGCTGCGTCGGCAGGAGCCATGGGCGTGTCCTTTGGGTAGAGGTGCTGGAACAGGTTGCAGAGATCGTCCAAGAGTTGGACGTCGCGTTCGATGTGGTACTCGACCTTCTGCACGGCGATCACGACCGTCGTGTGGTGCCGGTTCCCGAAGGCGCGGCCGAGCTCGGGGTAGCTGAGCCGCGTGAAGCGCCGTGCGAGGTACATCGCGACGGCGCGGACGTACGTGATGTTGTGAGCCCGTGACGGACCGACGATGGGACCGACCGTCGTTCCGTAGAAGGCGGCGACCGTCTTCAGGATGGTCGGCACGGTGAGAACCGGACGTGGCGTGTGGTTCTCTTGCACCTTCCGGTTCCCAAAGCTGCGAAGACGGTGGAGAGACGTCATAGGTCCCCGATCTCGATGTAGAGCCCCTCGCGCTTGGCCTGCTCCTTCTTCTCCTCGGCCGCCCTGTCGACGGTCTTGCCGCCTGGCAGAGCGGTCAGCCCCTTCGGGGACTTGGGCCAGAGCGCGAAGGTCTTGTGGCCATCGGCAGCGCCTTCCTGGACGATGAAGTGCGTCTTGAGATGCTCCGATCGCAGCTTCTGCGAGAGCATGCGCGCCGAGCGGTAGAAGGTCTTTTGGTTTTCCTGCGCCAGCTGGTTCAGATCCGCGTAGAGGTCGGTCACCGACTTCGGGCGGCCGACGCGGTGTGGCCAGCGCAGGTAGATGGTGAGGAGGTCGATCAGCGGATCGTTCTCGTTGGCGAGCGCTTCGGACTCGGCCTTGAGCGCCTGGAGCATGTCCTCGATCTCGGTGCGGTCCCAGTCGAGGACGCGCCCGACGAGGAAGGCCATCTGCGCGTAGTCGCCCATCCGGTTCCAGTCCGCGGCGGTCTCCGCCTCCTCCTCCCAGGCGCCTGCGCGGATCAGATCGACGATCTTGTTGCAGTAGAAGAGGTACTCGCCGAAGAGCCGCGGGCGGAGCGCGGCGAGGCGCTCGTGAAGTACGTTGTCCGGGAGCGAGGTACCGACCTCACGCTTGGCGAGGCGAAGGACGATGAGGCGTTCGGCCGTGTCCTCGCGTCGGAACGAGGCCGGGTCCTTCGAGGCGACCGCGATGAAGCTCTGCGGCCTCATCTTCACGACGGCCTTGTCGCTGTAGAGCTTGCGGCGGTCCCAACCACCGCCAGTGACGTAGCTGCACACCGCGTCGGGGATCCACTCGATATAGTTGTCGGTGTTGTCGAGGACCGTGATCGGGTTGGCCAGGAGCTGGACCGGGAAGTCCCGTTCGCCGTCCTTCGAGATCATGATGGGGTTGATGTTCCCGTGGACGACCTGTTGGATCTTGCGCGCGGCGGTCGACTTGCCGGACCCCGGAGCGCCTTCGAGTAGAAGGAGGGGCTTCGAGGCGATCAGGTCGGGGAACGCCAAGCAGAAGAGCCACGTCGTGAGGGCCATCTGCTGCTGCTCGGGCAGGATGCCACCGATCGAGTTGTCGGCGTAGCAGAGGTCGACCAGTGCGGGCAGTAGCTCGCCGTGAGGGCCGATCTCCGGCTCAGCGACGTCGCTGCCGCTGTCGTCGTCGAGGAAGAGCGCGCTGTAGCCGTTGGGCTCGCTCACGACCGTCGTGCCGTCGAGGACGCGGATCGATCCGTTCCAGCGCGACATGTAGAGCGTGCACGACGTCCGATCGAACATGGCGAAGCGCCGCGCTTGACGCGGGACGCCGGTCAGGCAGGACGTGCGGATGGCGTTGAATGCGAGACGGGCCCACTTCTCGGCGGGGTTGAGGCCGTAGCTGTAGTGGAGGTAGGTCGCGATCGCGATGCCTTGACCATCGAAGGAGAGGAGCTGGCCGTCGCACGTGAGCAACAGCGCTTCGTCCTCGGGCTTGGCCAGGACGAACTGCGATCCCAGCTCCAGCTCACGCGTGCGGATGTAGGCCTCGAGCTCTTGCTGCCGGTCGCGCTCGCGTTTGTCGGTGTTGCCGACGATGGCATTGATCTGAAGGCTGTCGCTACTCGCGGTGGACGAGGACGCAAAGGTACCGTATTGACCACGTGGCATCGGTGGGCTCGTCACCTGGCGGAGGTCGATCCTTCCCGGCGAGGGGATCGAACCTAGCACGGCGGGGTGACCGCAGCGGAGGTACCTCACGGTGGTCACCCCGCCGTGCTAGGGCTCGGTGGATGCCGGATCGTACCTTCGAGCCGCCGCGCGTTTGGCCCAGCGACAAGGGTTCCGACTGGTTCGTCGTGGAAGGTGCGATCGAGCCTACCAAACAGCTCCTCGGGGGCTCGCCGGGCTACCGGGAGCGTCGCGGGAGGATCGAGATCCACCGGAGCCAGTTTCCTGTCGTAGGCCTTGACGCCGACCGCTTGCTCACACACCAGGTCCGCGATCCCTCGCGCGCCGCGCGGGATCGTCGGCTCGGCGTCGCGCTCTACCCGCATCAACACGTCGGCGTGGACTTCTGTGACCGGCGCCGGGGCATCCTCGTCGCCGACGAGCCCCGCACCGGCAAGACCCTCCAGGCCCTCGCCAGCCACGACCCCGCCCGCGGACCGCTCGCCATCGTCTGCCCCCTGCACGTCCGCAGCGTCTGGCTCGGCTGGTTGGCGAAGGTGTTCCCCGGGATCGAACCGTCGATCGTCACCGGGGCCACGTTCCGCGCCGAGGCGCTGCGGCGCCCCCTCGTCGTCGCCCACTACGACATCCTGCGGCACCACAAGGACCTCGGGGCCCACTTCGGGACGTTGATCCTGGACGAGGCCCACGCGTTGTCGCGCTTCCGGTCCGAGCGAACCCGTGCGGTCGCGCTGTGGGCGTCGCTCTCGGACCAGGTCCTGGCGTTGACCGGGACCCCGCTCTGGAACGAGGTCGCCGCACTCTGGTCGCTCCTCTCCCTCGTCGTCCCCGGCGCCTTCGGTTCGGTGCGGGACTTCGGGATGCGGTACGGGGACCCCGAGCTCACCGCGTGGGGGTGGCGCTTCGAGGGGAGCTCCAACCGTGAGGAACTGAAGGAGCGGCTCGCCGAAGTGATGCTGTACCGACGCCTCGCCGACGTCGCGCCGACGCTGCCCCAGATCACCCAGGAGGCGATCCTGGTGCCGATCTCGCCGGACATGGCCCTCGAGATCGATCTCGCCGCCGAGGCCATGCGCACCGGCGTGACCAACACGATCGGCGGCATGGCTCGGACGCGCCACGCGGTCGCTGCGGTCAAGGTCCCCGCAGCCGTCGATCTCGCCATGGCCGATCTCGACCGCGGCGAACCGATCGTCATTTGGACCTGGCACCGGGACACGGCACAGGCGATCGCCAAGAAGCTCGGCAAGAAGCACCCAGCCTTCGTGGTCACCGGCGACGATTCCATCGCCAAGCGGGACGCCGCGCTGAACGCCTGGCGAGCCGTCCCCGGCGCGCTCTGCATCACCATCACGGTCGGCAACAGCGGCATCGACCTCTCCCACGCACGGCTCGCGTGCTTCGCCGAATTCGACTTCACCCCGGCGCTCGTTGGCCAGGCCAGCTACCGCACCTACCACGCGTCGCGACCGATGCACGTCCGCTACCTCGTCGCCGACCATCCGATCGAGCAACGAATCGTCGACGTTCTCCTCAAGAAGGTGGGCCATTCGCAGGCGGTCGGCGTCCCGGCGTCCGAAGCTGCGATCGACACCCTGTCGAAGGCCTTCCTGGGAGGGGGTCAAGACGGCGAGGGCGACCTCGACCGGCTGCTCCTCGACATCCTGGCCGGCTGCTGATTCTTGAGTCGTTGCTCGCACCTACGATCTAGTCGATCCGGACCGCGTGGAAGTGTCACCCCGCGGTGGTAAGCATGGACCCTCGTCGAATTGTCCTGTCCGTCCCGTCCGCGCGACATCCATGAAGACGCCTGATCCGACGTGCCTCCTCTGTGGCGCTGCGCTCGAAGCCTATGGCGAAGGGCTGCACCTGCATCCAGACAGCGCCCTCTGCGCGGTCGTCGTGACCGATCGCTTCGGACGCTGCGTCGATGATCGATTCGAGTTTGTCGACGGGGAGATCTATGAGCGCGACGGTGCCCCGCTGATCGTCCCTTCGACCTTGATCCAGCCCATCGACGTCCTGCCCAAGCAGAAGGCGGCGACCAAGGAGTTCTCGATCGACATCGCCGAGGACCGCTTCATGCGCGTCGAGCCGGCGGTCGAGCTCTGCTTCCGCGAGGTCGGTCTCGAGAAGCTCGGCGGCGCGTCGGGCGACTACGGCTGGTCGAGCTACTCCCTGTACCAGCGCTGCCCGTACGCCTGGTTCCGCCAGCATGTTCTGGCTCGGCAGCTCGCCTCCAAGGACGCCATCGCCCTCTACGGCGACGAGCCCAAGGCGCTCTCCCTCGGCATCCTCGTCCACGTCTTCCTCGCCTGCCACTACGAGGCGATGCGCGACGACAACTTTCCGCTGCCGCCGGACCTGATGGCGCAGCAGCTCCGAGGACGCATCAACCCGGAGTTCTTCGACGAGGCGTGGCGTCTCTTCGAGGGTTACCGCAACTTCTACACCGAGGTCTCCGCCGATCCCTTCATCCCTCTCGCGGTCGAGCATCATGTCGTCGACCCCGAGACCAAAGACTCCTGCCGCTACGACCTCGTCGCCAAGCTCGATGAGCCCTGGCAGTTCTGGCCGGAGGGGACCTACATCATCGAGCACAAGACAGCGCCACGCCGCGACCAGACCTCCCTGAACTCCTGGTTCAACGACGGCGAGATCCTCGGCCAGATGCGGCTGTGGCGGAAGCTCAAGCTCGATCGTAGGTTCGGTCCACTCCGCGGCGTCATCGTCAACCTGATCTTCAAGACGAAGGAGCTCGGCTTCGAGCGCATCTTCGTCTCACCCGATCGCTGGCAGCTGAAGTCGCACGAGTCCGATCTGAAGATGTGGCGCGCGATCCGCAGCCTGGCGATCGCGTCCGGGCACTTCCCGCGGTCGCGCGCGAACTGCGTCAACCGGTTCGGCTTCTGCCAGTTCTGGACCCACTGCGCCACCAACGACAACCCATCCGACGAGACCACGCCAGAGGGGGGTGATGAAGCCAAAGTTGGATGAAGGCTACGACATTGCCGACGGGTTCGAGTGGTGCACCCACTCCGAGTGCCGTCTGATCGGCCTCCATCCGGCGCACGTCGTTGTTCCCCGCGGTCGCCCACCATCGAAGTGCCCTGAGTGCGGCGCCATGATCATAACGAAGGGCAAGATCCGCCGCTGTGTCGCCTGTCCATGGCAGCGCGAGTACGGCAAGAAGAAACGGAGCTCCGACCGATGAGGGTGATCGACATCTCGAAGCCGCAGGAACGCTGGATCATCATGGCCTATGGTGATCTTCGTTCTGGTAAGACGCATTTCGCAGCGACTTGGGAACGTCCTCTCTTCTTCTCCGACCCTACGGAGAATGGGTTCACGACCATCGGTTCGATGGACCCGAGCTGGTTCTACGACCCCAAGGTGAAGCCCCAGGTTTGGGCCTGGGACCAGTTCTCGGACCTTCCGGGCATGATCCAGAAGGCGCTGCCGCTCGTGCAGAAGGGGGAGGTCAAGACCATCGTCATCGACAGCGCGACCTACCTCTCCGAGATGCTCCTCGCGGAGCTGAGCACGCGATACAACGACACGCGCAAGCTGTACGCCGACATGGGCAACAAGTTGCGCGAGCTCCGTCTCGCCGTGCATCGCCTGCCCTGCAACGTAGTCTGGCTCTGCCACGACCAACCGCCGGATGAACAGAACCCGACCGGTCGCCCGCAGATTCCCGGCAAGCAGGCCAAGGGCTTCGCCGGCGCCTGCGACTTCATCCTCTACCTGCGCTCGGAGGTCGTCACCAAGGGCAAGGACAGCCGCGTCACCTACGAGATGCGGACCCTGCGCTACGGCGCCTTCATCGCGGGCGGTCGCTACCGATTACCGAACCCGCTGCCGACGACGACCGCGCGTGACTTCCTGGCGCACGTCGCTGCAGCGCCGCGGGTCGCCTTCAACGTCGACGAGGTCTTCGACGAGAGCGAACCGGAGCAGACCGAGGAGGGAGCCGCCGACGCCGACGCCTCACCGCCGGGCGACGATGCCGGTCGTGAGCTGCCGATGTCGAGGAAGGCCGCCCCCGCCGCAACCCCGTCGAGACCCACAGCCCCGGCACGACCCGCGCCCGGTCCCACCGCTGCCCGTCCCATCGCCTCCACCGCCCGCCCAGCGCCAACCAAGCGCTGATCTGACCGTTCAACGTAAATGGAACACAGCACAGGAGCACAGACATGTCTTTCGTCGATCTGAACATTCAGCTGCCCGATCTGTCCGATGTCGATGCTTGGGGTGGTGGCAACCGCCCGCTCGTGCCGCCCGGTCTCTACCTCCTCGAGCTCATCGAGGCCGAGTCCAGCAGCTCGAAGAGCACGAACCAGCCGACCCTGAAGACCACCTTCCGTGTGCTCTCCGACGGCGACGCGCACGGCATGGAGCTCCAGAAGTCCTACTCCCTGCAGGGTGACAAGTGGGTTCGGGCGCGCCTGAAGAGCTTTCTTCAGGCGATCCAGCACCCGCTCGATCAGCCGATCACCGGCGCGATCGTCGGCAGTCGCATGTTCGCGGAAGTGACGCAGAAGCCGCTGCCGAAGCGCGACACGGATCCGCCCGACGCCGAGGTCAAGTACATCAACGAGATCAGCAACGAGCAGGCCGAGGAGGCGATGGAGGCGGCACCGCCGCCCCCTCCGCAGCAGGCGGCCGCGCCCGCGCCGAGTCGCCGTGCGGTCAGCCGCACCAACGGCGCGGCGGCCCAGAAGACGCGCTGACCCGGTCGGCGTTCGCCTGGGGTGATCTCTCACCAGGGGGATCACCCCAGTACTCCCATTCCTCACGCTAACGAAAGCCATAATGATTTGGTCATCTTGTCAGCGTGACGTGTGTTCCGCGGGGACAACGCCCCCACAAGGGGCTTGCCGATGAAGTTCATTTGTCCTACAACGAGTAGGACGGAAGGAACCCACGAGTCGTAGACGCCACGTCTACGCCTTCCCGGGCATCGGGGGACCAGTCTGCTCGCAAGGCCGGCGCACGGCCACACCGTGCCCTGAGCCAGAACCGTCTTCACAACCACATTGGGGGGCCACGTGGCGCTGCAACAGCGTCGGGCGATTGCTACGCCCGAATCCGATCTCCTTGTTGCCGATCTCTGCCGTGAAGAGCACTGTCGCCGGATCGGGACACACCGGAAGGGTGAGTGTCGAATCGGGTCTGACGTCGTATCGAAGCGGGAGTTGATGGAGATCAACGAGGAGGCCCACACTACCGACGGTCGTACGTGCCGCTTCCGGTACAAGGCCATCGACTGTTGCATCATCGCCTCGATCGGGCGGCACCGCGGCCTCATCCTCCGCGAGATCGTGGACCGGGTTCGCAATGACTACGGCCATATCGAACGCCGGAGCATCCTGCGCCGGATCCAGAAGCTCGCCGCCATCGACCGGATCTTCATCTACAAGAGCCCCCGCTACCCGCAGCGGCTCTACTTGAGCCACCTGTCGCCGCTCAAGAGCGATCCGGAGATGCCGCTCATCCTCGACGAGCAGATCGGCGACGCCCTGTCCGGCCTGGACCACCACTGAGGGATCCCCGGTGAACGGGGACGACACGGAAGCCCTCCCGGCCCGACCTGCGATCCGCGGGACCACGGAGGGTGCCGAGTGCTGGCGCTGCCCGTTTGCGGCGGCCGGGCGCCCAGCCCGTGCGGTAACGGCGGAAGGTCCTGAGGATCCCACCTGGATCCTGCTCTCCGACTACCCCGGACGTACCGAAGTCATCTTCGGTCGTCCGCTTTGTTTGGTGCCGGAGACCCTTGTCCTGATGGCTGATTTGACTTGGCGTCCGTTGGGAGATCTCCTCGTCGGCGACAAGATCTTGACGATCGAAGACGAACCACAGCCTGATCCAAGGTCCCGCTTCGGACGAGCCGCCAGACGCTGGGTCGTCGCGGAGGTGACCGCCGCCGTCCGGCATAGATCACCAACGGTCCGTGTTGCAACATCTGAGGGTTCTCTAGTTGGATCAGGGGACCACCGCGTCCTCACGTCCATCGACATCAAGGACCCCGACGGTCGGCGGCGAAAGGGCAGGAAACAGTGGACACGGATGGATCGGCTAGTCTGCGGTCCAACGCGCCGATCACAGATTGTATTCGTCGAAAAGCCGTGGGGTACGCTGACCAGCTACGACGCTGGTTGGTTGGCGGGTGCGTTGGATGGCGAAGGGTACGTCGCCGGTTCAAAGCGCATGGGGAAACGGACCGGGAAGTACGGAACGATCGGGTTCTCGCAAAACGTTGGAGATGTCTACGACCGATTCGTAACAATCGCGGAGACGTTGGGCTTCGCGCTCCGAGCCAGAGAAGACGTCGCTGAGGGCACCCAAACCAACCGTGGCCGCCACAGCACCACGCACGTGAAGAGCCACGTACGCGGTGGCACGGTAGCGTGGATGCGGTTGATTGGATCCGTGCGTCCGGTACGGCTCCTCCCGCAATTCGTCGACGCTATCCAGGGGAAGCAGTCCCACCATTCTTGGCGGAGGGCGGTCGTCCATACCCGTGCAGACGCCGGCGTTCAGGACGTCGTAGACATTACCACGACGGCTGGAACCTTCATTGCTAACGGTTTCGTAGTCCACAACTGCGGCCAGACCGGCAAAGTCGTGGATCGGATGCTCGCCGCCGTCGGCCGCCCGCGGAAGGAGATCTGGATCACCAACACCACGCTCTGCATCAAGGACGGCGCCACCGACGACGACAAAGCGGCCGCCGTCCGCGCCTGTCGGCCGCGCCTCCTGCACGAGCTCCGGCGCTTCCCGGGCAAGCCCATCCTCGCCCTGGGCGGCTACGCAGCCCGTGCCGTCATCCCCCACGTCCTCCAGCTCAGCAAGGCCGAGCAGATCGCCGCCGCGGCCGCGATGGCTACGGAGGCTGTGGAGCCGCCGCTCCCGCCCGAGCTCGTCGCCAAGGACGATCCCGAGTACCGCCGGCTCATCGAACGCGGCCAACGCTTCGCGGACGAGGTCGACGCCGGAACCCGCCTCCTGCCCAAGGATCGGGCCAAGAAGAAGCGGACGCCGGAGGAGCGCGAGGAGGAGATCCGCCGGCGGCACGAGACGCGAGAGGCCAAACAGTTGGCCAAGGAGCGGCAGAAGGAGGAGCGGAAGCGGTTAGCGAAGGGGCTCCAGCTGACCGACGTCCTGTCGACGCTCCACACCGCGGACGTCGACGGGTCGGGGCCGCGGGAGATCGTCGTCAACGTCAACCCGGCTGCGCTGCTGAAGGCGGGGGGCCGGGCCATCGCCGGGTCGCACACCCCGGACCTGGGCTACTACAACATCCTCTACGACATCGGTAAGATCGACGCCCTCGCCCGCGGTGTCGACATCCGGCTCCACGCCGAGACCGACGTCGAGTACGTCGACGACGCCCGCGCCACCTTCATCTTCCTCGAGATGCTCCGGGAGATCCGCAACGGGTGCAAGCGGGCCACCATCGACCTCGAGACCTACGTCGAGGACGACGTCCGCCACACGGCCCTCATGCCGTACGTGGCCCGGATCCGCGCCATCGGGATCGGGACCCCGGACCGGGCGGTCTGCGTCCTCTGGGATCTCTTGTCGCCATACGCCAAGGAAGTTTTGAAGGCGTTCCTGGTCGACATGACCGTCACCAAGGGCGGCCACAACTTCCTCCTGTACGACTGCGCGGTCTTCGAGGCGAACGGCTTTCGCATCGACGGACCCACCTTCGACACGATGTTCCTCCACCACGCCGCGTTCCCCGGTGTGGCGCACCGCCTGCAGCTCGTAACGGCGCAGTTCTACGGCGTCCCGCCCTGGAAGTCGGAGTTCCGCGACGGCGACGAGTCCATCCCCGAGCTCGTCGACTACTGCGCCAAGGACGTGGCTGGAACCGCCAAGATCGAGATCCCGCTCGCAGCCTGGGTGCGGAAGACCGACACCGAGCGGGTCTACGAGATCGACAAGGTCCAGGGCGACATCGCGCGTGCCATGCACCTGGTTGGCGTCCCCATCGACCGGGACGTCAACGAGCACCTGCTCCAGACCTTCCGCAAGAACGTCGCCGACGCCGAGGAGAAGATCCTCGCCATCGCGCACGAGCCGTCCATCCAGGAGCGGATCCGGAGCTTCATTTCCTACGAGCAGGCCAAGACCCGACGGAAGAGCGACCCCGTCGAGTTCATGCCGCGGTACCACACCCGGCTCGCGGATCTCGGCAAGAAGGAGGCCAAGGGTAAATGGGCATGGTCCGTGACCAAGAACGCGGACATCATCGGCCTCCTGCGCGCGCTGGGCATCAACCTCTACAAGCTGACGCCGACCGGCAAGATCTCGACCTCGAAGGCGGTCTTCGAGGACCTGATCCACCACGACATCGTCCGCGAGATCGTCCTCTACCGCGAGAACGACAAGCTGCTCTCGACCTTCCTCTTCCGCATGTTCGATCGGGAGACGAAGAAGGGTCTGGTCCCCGGCTACACCGACCGCAACAGCCGCTGCCATCCGGTCTGGCGGACCATCCTGATCTCCGGTCGATGGGCGTCGACGACGCCGGTCATGTCGAACGTGCCCAAGGCGGACAAGAAGAAGAACCGCCCCAACCTACGCGCCCAGGTGGTGGCTCCAAAGGGGCGAATCTTCTGCGGGTTCGATTTTTCGCAGATCGAAGCTAGGCTCATCGCGCTCCGCTCCGGCGACCCTTGGCTGACCAACGTCTTCGCCACCGGCCAGGACATCCATACCGTTTGCACTCGCGAGTGGTACCCCGGCTTCGACGAGCTCAAGAAGGCGGATCCCGAGCGCGCCAAGAACGTCCGTGACGCCACCAAGCGCTTCGAGTACGGCGCCTTCTACAAGGGCTCGATCGAGACCTTGTGGAAGACTCTCATGAAGGACGGCTACCAGGTCAAGATCGCGGACGTCGAGAAGGCGGTTCGTATCCTCATGACCAAGATGGCGCGGGTCCCCATCTGGCAGGATGACTGCCTCCGCAAGGCCACGACGCCGCCGTACACCATCTACTCGGCCATCCTCAAGCGCCGCCGGGTGTTCCCCCTCAACGTGGACCCGGGTGAAGCTGTGAACTCGGAGATCCAACCTTCGGCCGCCGACATCATGAACATCGGCATGTGGCGGATGTGGCAACGACTTCCGAAGTACAACGGCTACCAGACGATCCAGGTCGGTAAGGGCTGCTACCCCTTGCTCCAGATACACGACGCCTGCGTCTACGAATGCGACGAAGACGACGCCGACGAAGTGGCAAAGGACATTAAGGAATGTTTCGAACAGGAATATGGAGGCGTTCCATTCCCCGTCGAAATCGACATCGGAAAGAGTTGGGCTGATGTCTAGGGCCACGGACCTTACCAGCCGCAGATTCGAGCGCCTGGTCGTGCAGCACGAAGCCGGCCGAGACAAGGGAGGCCGCGCCATTTGGTGGGCAAAATGTGATTGTGGCAGTGTGGTTCGCGTAATGGCGACGAACCTCATGCGCGGTCAGGTACGGTCTTGCGGATGCCTACGGCGAGAACGGTCGGCGGCCGTACACCACAGACACGGGCACAACAAGCGAGGGGATGCAGGTCCGAGTCGCGAGTATCTGACCTGGTTGAGGATGAAGGCGCGGTGCTGTAACGCTAACAACCCAGATTATCCGGCCTATGGCGGCCGAGGCGTCCGTCTACATCCTGCATGGCAACAAGACTTTGTTGCGTTCTTGGCGTACCTGCACAATACCATCGGGCCTCATCCCGGGAAGGGATACAGCGTCGATCGCATCGACAATGAGAGCGGCTACGTCCCAGGCAACATCCGATGGGCAACGGCCAAGGTCCAAGCTAACAACCGTCGCCAACGCCACCGATGACCGGCTGCGCCAAGAGCTGGGACCTCGTCTGAACGGTCACCGGGAGCTGCTACGCTCCCGCCGTGCACTACAAGCTGGATCTGGCGCGCATCACTGGGATCACCGTCACCGGGGGCAGCACCGGGACCATCACCGTCGTCGCCACGCCACCCGGCTACGTCGTCGCGGAGCTCCCTGCCATCGTCATCCCCTACGAAGTCGTCGACGACGACGACTGCGAAGGACACCCCATGTCGATCGTGAACAACCTCGAGCACCACACCGGAGAGAACTCCATGACCGCGCGAACCATCCCCATCGTCGAGAAGACCCCACCCGCGACCGTCAAGATCCACAAGGGGACGCTCATCCTCCACGGCCAGCGCAGCAAGAGGGCGATCGCACGCACGTCGATCACCGCGATCGAGATCTGGCGGCCTGGTCCAGGTAACTCGCTCCAGGAGGGTTGTGTGGTGGCGTCCATCGGCGGGATCGGTCCGTCATCAACGCCGTTCGAGATCGTCATGACGGAGGCCGACGCCGAGAGCGTCTTCGCCTGGTTCTGCGAGGGTGCGGAGAACGGTCACCGGGAGGTGTTAGGTTCGGGTCGATGAGCACCAAAGTGGTCTACCGAACTGAGAGCATCGAGGTGGAAATCCCGGTCGGAGACGGGATGCGTACCATGCGCCTGGTGAATTATGGGCATGGCTGGGATGCCTACATCACCCTGGGCACGCCGGCGGACCACCGCAGCAACACCCCAGACGACGCGGCACGACTCCTCAAGGAGGAGATCATCGTGCTCGCCGAGGCCCTCTCCAAGGTCCAGTTCTGATGTTCTTCGGGAAGCTCCTGGGTAGGATTAGCAACAAGCGCTGCGTCGAGATCCGAACGGACGCGAAGGAGGCGACTGTCGGCGAGGCGAAGCTCATGGCCGAGGAGCTGTTGTACTGGCGCGCCAGGGCGATGCTCATCACCAACGGGCAAATCCTGGCGCTCAAATGCGACTACTGCGGACATGAGCAAGATGTCCGCCTCGACCCAAATACGAGACCCATCTTCAATGGCGTCCCCTGCGACCGCTGTGGGCTGTTCATGCCCGCGAAGGACTACGAAGGCCCATGACCGCCATCACCGCCCACATCCTCGCCGACTCCATCTCCTACCGCGGCCACCGGCTCACGACCTGGGAGCTCACCTACCCGCGCTTCATCCACTCCGAGCTCCTGACCCACGGCCTCTTCCGTCGGAACGCGGCGTCGTCCCGTGCGATCCCGACTGCGAAGCTGCGTGAGCGAGTTCTGACCGGACCGGCGATCCCGGTTCACTGGGGGCAGAACCAGAAGGGGATGCAGGCGGACCACGAGGTCTCCGATCCGGAGATCGCCCGCGAGTGGTGGCTGCGTGGCCGCGACCTCATGGCGGCCCACCACGAGGAGGGCGAGCGGCTGGGCCTCCACAAGCAGATCGTCAACCGGGTGATCGAGCCCTGGATGATGATCACGGTCATCCTGTCGGCCACCGACTGGGCCAACTACTTCCACCAACGCGCACACAAGGACGCCGAGCCCAACTTCCAGAAGCTCGCCCACCTCATGCGCGAGATGTACTTCGACACCCTTCCGGTCGAGGTCGCCACCGGCGATTGGCATATGCCGTTCGTCCAAGACGAGGACTGGAAGTTGACCGCTGGCATGGCGAGCCAACTCATCACCTTGTTGAGGGTCTCGGCCGGACGCTGTGCTCGTGTCTCATACCTCACCCACGACGGGCGACGCGACCTTCAGGAGGACGTCGACCTCTGCGGGCGGCTCATCCAGGTCGACAATCCAGAGGCACCGATGCATGCCTCGCCACTCGACCACCCGGCGCAAGCCACCGGCGACGATGTCCGTCACGGAACCTTCCTCGGATGGAAGGGCTTCCGCAAGACGTTCACCGGCGAAGACGGACCAGACACGACCATCAAATGCCCACGCTGCGGCATCTGGGGAGGCCAGCATTCTTCGAAATGCCGCTGGAGGGCGTACAGCCTGCGCCAGCAGATCGTCAACATCGCCGTGGGCGAAGGCCTCGACATCATGTACGGCACCGACAACCTGGCTACGCTGCTCGACGCGTTGGCGATGAAGGCGTTCCGCGCAGGTTGGGCGTTGGAGAGCCCGGAGACGCGGGCGATCCGGCGAGGGCTACAACTCGTGGAGAGGGGATGGATCCCTGAGGACGAGCCGGCGGTGTTGCGATGAAGGGGACCGGCCACGCGGAGGATTGTCAATTCGTCAGCTACGGCGGCCCGACCTGCAACTGCGACTCCACGCAAGGCGACCACGCGGTCGCGTGCGAAGCCCGGCGTCGGATCGTTCAGTCCATGCAGGTGCAAGGCTGGCAGCTGGAGGCACGTAACGACCCGCCAAGCTCCCTCCACTTCGCCCGTCGGATGGGCGACCACGTCGTGCTGGTGACTCGGCTCATCGACGGTTGGCAGTTCCATTGGTTCAAGCGACAGCTCGTGATCGCGGAGTCCCGTGGCTTCGCGACCGTCGAGGAGTGCCTCGAAGGCTTCTGGAAGGCCATCGGCGACACTTGGGATGCGCTGCGCGAGGCCCTCGTCGCCGCACTCAAGGAGGCGAAGTGAAGGTCGGCATCATCGCCAAGGAGCCTCGTAAGGGCCGCCCGACCATCGCGGAGCGCAAGGCGGCCGAGAAGCTGATCTCCGACCTCCAGGAGCTCCTGGACAACGAGATGGAGCCGTACCGCGTCAAGGGTGCAGGTGCGTCCGGTCGCATGAAGGAAGTCGTGGCTGGCATCGAAGCCTACTGGCAGACCCGCGGCGTCTCCGCGAGAGAGGCCAGCGGTTGGCGGCTCAAGCAAAGCCTGAAGGCCGCTGCCAAGGAGGCGGCTGCGCTGCCGGACTGGATGCGCGCCGGAGCCCAACGCCGAGAGGAGACGTGATGGGGAGGTCGAACGGCAAAACGTTTGTCATCCTCCTCGTCACCGTGATCGCTCTTGGGACGATGGTTTTGGTCGGCCTGTTCCTGGAGGGCGGCGACAAGGAAACGGCGAAGGCGGTCGCTGCGATCGGTGGTGCCATGGCAGCCTTCGTCGTGGTCGTCAGCGTCGTATGCCTCCTCGGGGAAGACGAGACGTAGTTCAAGCGCCGTGACGTCGCGGTAGCAAGCCGGGGAAGCGGGGGCGCGGGCCCTTCTGGATAGCCGGTCATGAACTGATGACGAAGGGTCCGCACTTTTGTAGCTCGCAGAGGAGACGAACCGATGATCGTATGTTTCGAGGGAATCGACGCGTCGGGCAAGAACACCCAATCGAAGGCGTTGGCTACTCACCCCGACATCCTGGCCGCCTTCACCGAGGTGCGGCTGTTCGACTTCCCCCACTACCAGGGCCTCGCCGGTGGTGTCGTCGGCCGCATCCTGAAGGGCGAGGTCATCATCGCGACGCCGGATCAGATCGACGCGAACTACGACGACCTGCCCGACTACAACGGCCTGAAAAAGCTGTGGAGCCACGACAAGGCGGTCATCATTCAGTCGGTGATGCTCGCCGACCGCGGTGAGTTCTCGGCGATGCTGCGCGACTTCGAGGACGACCCGACGCGTCTCCTCATCCTCGATCGCTACTACCTGTCGGGCAACGTCTACGGCCAAGCCGACGGCCTTCCGCTCGAGTGGCTTGACGCCATCCACAGCGTCCTGCCGCGGCCGGACATCGCGTTCCTCCTGGACATCACCGTCGAGGAGTCGTTCCGCCGACGGCCGGAGCGGCGGGACTACTACGAGAAGAACACGGACAAGCTCCTTGCCGTTCGCGAGCTCTACCACACCGAGTTCAAGCGCGTGACGAACCTCGACGAGTTCGACTGTCACATCCTCGCCGCCGATCGCCCCGACGGGGACATCACACGCGAGGTCGTCGGCATCGTCGTCTCCCTAGCCAGCATGGACTGCCCCAACTGCCAATGGCTGTCGTCGGACCCGGACGACTTCTGCAGCCGCCACAAGCCCCCGCACCACCAGGAGCCATGACGATGAACCAGAGCGAGGAAGGTTGGAAGAAGGCCTGGCAGCCCCGCATCCAGTGGAGCTGGCTGCGATGGGACGCGCCGGAGGCGCAGCGACTCGGCATCAAGGATCGCCCCGCCTACATGCGCTGGGAGCCGACCACGGGCGGCGCATCCTACGTCGCCGTGCTGGACCTCCTGTGGGTCTGGGTTAGCCCCGTCGAGGCCCTGCACATCGTCCTGCGCGACTGCCCGAGCAACATGGAGCCGCGCCTCGCCGAGTGGCGCTACCTCGGCGGCGTGCTCTGTCGCCGACTCGCCACGACCGAGACGTTCACAGACATCGTCCTCTCGCTCTCGTCGCCGGTCCGCGCCCACTCCGGCTGCCGCCTGCCGCCGACGTCCCTCTGCGCTGCCGCTTCCGGTGCCCTTCGCTCCGACGCGGGGATGGAGCCGCTGGTCCAGCGGTGGCGCAACTACAACGACGCTCAGAACTTCCGGGTCAACCCACCGCAAGGAGTCTAGGTCATGAACAAGCACGAACGGGAGTGGCGCCGCCGCCAGGCGCAGGAGAAGCGCGAGGCGGAGCAGCGCGAGGAGCTGAAGAAGGCCTTCAAGGCCGAGCTCGAAGGCGTCGAGAAGGCCGTCATGGCTCTCAGCGATGCCATGCTGAACGAGAAGAAGTACGCCCCGTTCGTCGGACGCCAGGCGAGGAGGTCGGTCCTGGGGGCGGTCTTAGCGCTCCGCACCGCGCGCAACGACATGACCAAGCCAAGCGGGGCCCGATGAGCAATCAGGTCGCCAAGGAAGGGCACGTCTTCGTCTGCCAGGCCTGCGGCAAGATGAGCAGGGACCGCTACGGCAACCAGCCGATCAGTGGGGGCTGGGACGAGTCGTGCATGCTGAACTGCACCGAGGTGGCCGAAGATCGGCTCACCATCCGCCATGGCCGTGTCGTCGAGGTCGCCGATCCGAAGGAGGTTGTGTCGCCATGAAGAAGTGGCCGATCGGCGGCGAGGAGGTCCACCTCATGCGGTCCACCGTCGCGCACCTCGTGGAGCGCAGCACGAAGGAAGACTGGACCGTCCAAGGGTTGGGCATGGCGCGCCTACGCATCGGCGACAGCATGCGGATCCATGTCTGGAGCCCCGACTTCGGATGGGAGTCCGACCGGATCCACACCCACCCATGGTCCTTCACCTCGTTCGTCCTCGCCGGTTCGCTGCGCCAGGATCGCCTCGTCCAGCGCTACGACGGACCTGCGGAGGCGTGGTTCACGACCTGGAACCGGTCCCTGATCCGATGCGGGGAGGGGGGAGGCATCGAGTCCGCTCCTACGCAGGTGCACCTGGCGCCGGAGGCGGAGGGGGAGCTGATCCGATCCGGTGAGGCATATCGCATGGAGTACTCCGAGATCCACGCCACCTACCCCGACGAGGTTGCGATCACCCTCGTCCACAAGCATATCCTGGCGCATGTCTCGCCCGAGCACGCCAACGTCTACTGGCGCGGCGAACGCTGGAAGTCCGCCGAGCCGCAGCCAGCCACCACCGCCGAGTGGGCCAAAGTCGTCGACATCGTCAGCGCTCGCCTGGGCTGACATGCTCCTCATCCACTGCCTCGTGATCGTCCCCGCCGCCTGCGTGGCCTTCTGGTTGAACGTGGGCGCGGTGGTGGTCGGAATCGGAGAACCATGAGCACGCTGCACCTTCCCTCCGTTGCGGGTTTCCTCGCCGAGGTCCGCCAGATCGTCCACACGTTCGCCGACTACGACGTGACACCGCAGCGCGCCGACCACACGCGTACGGGGGTGGACCTCCCTGACCAGTGCGCGCACCTCCTCTGGATGCTGGACGAGATCCGTCCCATGGCCGAATCGAAGCCGGACAAGGCCATGCGCTGGATCTGTTTCCTCCAGGGGGTGCTCTGGGCCTGGAACCTCATGAACGTCCAGGTGGGAGGAACCTGGAACTACCGCATGCTCAACGGGGGCGCGGATCCGGAAGGTGCGATCCCGGCACCGAGGACCCCATGATTCGCTACCTGCTCCTCATGGTCCTCATCGTCTGCGTCACCATCTCCTTCGGTTGGCGCGAGGCGTTGCCGGCCTGGGACGTCGCCATCATCCTCGGCCTCGGGGTCTGCTACGGCGCTGCTGCAGCGCGAGTCATCGCCGAGCCCTCACTGCGTCGTTACCGGAAGCTGACGCAGATCGGTGCGGCGGCGATCCACGCCCGCGAACAGGGTCCGGCGTGGACCCCAGAGCTCGAGGCTGCCGTCGTGGACGCCGCCACCTACTACGAGAAGATCGTCATCAAGAAAGGTTGAGGGCGATGGCCAGCGACTACGACGAGGAGTTGCGCGAGCTCCACAAACAGATCTGGAAGGAGGAGCAGCGCCACAGCACCCGGCGCGGGCTGCCCCACAACTACACCGCCCTGGTGCGCGCCCGGACCCTCACGAAGCCCGAGCTGGAGCGCGTGTTGTTCGTGTGGCGAGACGCCGTCCGACGAGACCTTGGCTACGCCTTCGCGATGGGGAATGAGGAGTTCGGGTTCTCACTCGCGATCGACGTCTACGCGCCTGGCCAGCACATCTTCCCCGGCGCGGACGTTCCGCCCTCCCACCTGATCACGGTGGGTGCGAACCATCTGCCCTGGTACAAGGGCTACAAGGAGTCGTGGCAGAAGGCGTGGGAGCTCTTCTCGGAGTTCACGCACTCGGAGAAGAACCGGAAAGCGCTCCGCGAGTGGGGCATGCCCCATCCGCGCGATGAGAGCTACTACGACTACTAGGAGAGCCCGAACATGAGCCGGAGGTCACCGCTGCGTTGGGTGGGTGGGAAGGCGTGGCTCGCAGAGGAGGCCACCTTCGAGATCGGGCACCTGCTCGCGCGGGCGCCGCGCGCGCGCTTCTTCGAGCCGTTCCTGGGCTCGGCCGCGGTGGCCCTCGAGCTCCTCGCCCACCGCCCGCAACTGAAGAGCGTCCTCTCCGACGTCAACGAGAGCCTGATCGGATTCTGGCAGGCCGTCCAGCTCTACCCGGGGCCGCTGTCCCACGCCGTCGCGTCCGCGATCACCCACTACGGCATCGACGAGGACGGCTACTACGCGATGCGTGACGCGTACAACGCGCTGCGGCCGCGCATCGGCATCAAGTCGTCGGCCCTCTTCTTCTGCCTGAACAAGCTCGGCTTCAACGGCATCTACCGCGAGAACGCCGACGGGGCCTACAACGTCCCCTGCGGCAAGAAGAAGGCCTTCGGCTGGGGCGGCCTCGACGAGTTCAAGGCGCTGTCGCGAACGTTGGCCGGCGCCAAGCTCCACGCCAGCGACTGGCGTCCGCGCGTCGCCGAAGCGGGCCGAGGGGACGTCCTCTACTGCGACCCGCCCTACGACGGCACCTTCGACGACTATGCCGCCGGCGGCTTCGCGCTCACGGATCAGATCGAGCTCGCCGCGCAGCTGCGCGGAGCCGCGGATCGCGGTGTCCACGTCCTCGCCAACAACGCGGACACCCCGCGCGTGCGCGAGCTCTACACCTGGGCGGACATCGAAGACGTCGACGAGAGACGATCCGTCGCCGCCGACGGTAAGCGGCGCGGATCTGCATCCTGTCTCGTGATCCGATCCCCCGACGCGGCCGCGCTTCGGGCTGTGGCGTCAACAGGTAGTTGACTACCCGGATCGAAGGTGCGATCCTCGTGCCAGAGCCTCGCGCTCCCACCCATCGAAAGGATCGTCACCATGGCCAAGCACAAGCGCAAGCGCAAGCACAGCCGGAAGGCCTGCCTCGTCACCTCCGGGCGCAAGAAGGGCAAGCCGAAGAAGGGCTGGCGCCTCGGCAAGGGCGGCCGATGCATCAAGGCCAAGGGCAAGCGCTGACCATGGCCAAACGAAAGCACAAGAAGGTGGGCGGCAAGGGGACGTGCTTCGACAAGAACAACAAGTTCGTGAAGTGCTCGTCCCCGAAGGCGGTCCGCAAGGTCCCCCGGCGCCGGAAGCGCAAGTAACACCACGACGGGAGGTCCTATGGTGACTCTTGGCCTGGCGCAGCTGGAGCGTTGGGAGCAGGTTCCCGACTTCGAGCCGAGCAACGTCAACCAGCTGGTCATCCAGGACCACACGGGCATCCCCGGGGCGTACACCTCCGGGGGCTACTCGTCGTTCTTCTTCAACCGGATCGAGCCGGGAGGGACCAGCTTGTACGGTGCAACCGACGATCGGCGGCCCCTCCGGGCCTTCCTGGCTGGCGCGGCGGTGGCCGGGTTCTTCACCTGGCTGTTCGCTGGCTCCTGCAAGCGACGCTGACGCTGACGCAGAGGTTCCGATCCCGGAGCTGAGCTACGGGATCGGGCCCTGCGAGGGCGCGCAGCTGTCCACGCACGACTGCCACCGGATCCGGTTCGACGCATCGCAGACCTCACGCGACGCGTCGCAGATCTCGTGCTCCGCTGCGGTCTCGACCGACACGGAGCAGAACTGAAAGTCCGAGCGGCAGCGTGTCGCGCGCTGCCGGAACTGCCTGTCGCACGCCTGGGTGCAGGTCGGCGGAGGTGTCGGGGACCCGGGTCCCTCGGCGCCGAGCGGCCCGTCTCCGTCTGGAAGATCGAGCGGCGGCGCCAGATCGTCGTCATCGCCACCGTCGTCGTCGGTCGCGCACGCGTCCCCCGGCCGGCAGATGATGATCACGGTGTTCGCGACGCCGGCGTCGACGTCGGGGGCGTCGGTGGGGCGGGGGCTCGTGGCGATGCCAGATGCGACGGGGCCGGGGTCCTCGACGTCATCCGACGAGGGGTTGCCGGCCAGCTCCTCGTCGTCCGACTGGCCCAGTCCGTTAGTGGGTACCACACAGGCGGTCGCGACGACGAGGGAGAGGGCGATGCCGTAGGTGACGATCTTCATGATGGCTCCGAACCGATCGCGGTCGATTCAGCGCGTAAATTCCCGCTCCCCGCGACATAGGAGCAGACGCGCTGTACAACCATACGTCGGCGCGAGCTCGAGGGCTCTACCCCCCGGGGGGTGAGGGGGGAACGTGGGTGCGAGGAGCATGGAGCTCCAGGGTGACGCCGTCGACCTCCACCACGACGACGCTGGACCGCATCCCGCCGACGCAACCGTCGCGGCCGACCACCGCGAGCGCCTCGGCGAAGGCTTCCTCGGTGAGGAAGCGGACGGCGATCGACGTGACGACGCACTCCGTGCTCTCGATCAGGCGCTTGGTGAAGATACCGGTGGTGCGACGTTGCGCGAGGAACGACCCGGGCGGTGGACTCTCCGGCGGACCATCCTGCGCCTGCTTCAACATCCAGTCGGGCTGGACCTGGCCCCACAGCTCGGCCATGCGCAGGACCTTCAGGATCGTCGTCATCGGCCCGGCTCCGGATCGCTGGCGTAGGTTCTGACGAGGTCGGCGTAGGTTCCGACCGCTGCCTCGGGGTCGGCGTAGGTTCCGATGACCACCGCATTGGGGTACCCGAGTTGTTGGAGGACCACACCACCCTGAAGCATGAGCTCGAGGCTCGAGTCGGTCCCCTGGCTGCGGTAGTACTCGTGGTAGTACACGACGAGGATGCCGGCCTGGATGATGCGCAGCGCGCAGAGCCGGCACGGGACGACGGTCGTGTACAGGGTGCAGCCCTCGGCGTCACGGCCGGCGAAGTCGATGGCGTTCGACTCAGCGTGCAGCGTGCGCACACACGACGGCTTGCCCTCGATCTCGCGCAGATCGCAGCCGACCTCGAAGCAGTCGGGCTGGCGCCTAGGCGCGCCGTTGTAGCCACTGGCGACGACGCGGTGCGCTTGGTTGACGATGAGGGCACCCACCCGCTTGCGGGGGCACGAGCCGCGCTGCGCCACCACGTAGGCCTGGCGCATGAACCATAGATCCCAGTTCGGTCGGGTCATCGATCGGGATCTATCACGACGGGGTGACCATCCCGGAACGGTCACCGGGCCGTGGTAGCGATGACGAGAACCATGAGCAACCCACGCGCTCCCCGCGCCCCTCAGCCCGCCTTCCACCACCAGCTCACCGAACTCCTCGAAGCCATTTACTGCTACGACCGCGCCCTCCGCCGCGCGGGCGGCCCCGCGGGACCCCGCAAGGGCAAAGAGGCCGTCGACGCCGCCGTGGACAAGATCCGCCCTGCTGTGCGCAGTCTGTTCGAGGAGTCGGAGAACACCGATGACACCCCCGCCGCCACCCCTTGACGTCTTCCTGCAGTCCGACTGGAACCTCATTCTCGACGCCGCACGGAGGGCTGGGTGGACGAATCATCTCGAGTCACTGATCCGCGAGAGGCTGCGATTCCTGGGCGAAGACCGTCGACGACGCTGGGTCAACTGGGGACCGAACGCGCAGTCGGCCATGGAGGCCATCGTCCTCAGCAACGAGGTGGCGCTCCTCACCGGCATCCTGGCGACGCTGCAGGGGAAGTAGCCATCCTCTTGCCAACCGGGCCGCGGACGCGGTCAACTGGGTGGCAGGGTCCCACGATGCACGATACGTCCTCCGTCGCCACCTTCGACCGCCACGATATCGACGAAGACGAGACCGACGATCGTGTTCTAGCGGCGCCAGCACCGGATCCGGATCGGAGGCCGACGATGCCGATCCCGTACGAGACGATGGCACAGATCGTCGACGACGCGACCTGCCCTCACTGCGACCGTCTGTGTGGCCGCCACGAGAGCTGGTGTCGCCTGGCGCCGGGTCGATAGCGGCGGTACGCCGCCCAGCCGACGAGGCCGAGCACGGCCACCACAGCGAGCACAGCGGGCCCCAAGCCTGCGTTGCGCGCCGTGTAGAGCGGGATGCCGTTGACGACGGCGTCGATGACCGTCCGCGGGCTGTACCCGTCGACGGGGACCCACGGCTCGGCGGGGACACCGATGCCGAAGCCGGTCTGGAGTGGGAGGTAGCCCGTCCTGGGCCGACCCACCTCGGCCTCGAGTTGCGGTAGGAGCTCAGCGCTCGTCGCCTTGAGGTCGAGGTGGAGGTGGGGCCCCGTCGAGCCGACGCCGGTGTTGCCGCTGCGCGCGATCAGCTGCCCCTTCTGGACGACGGCTCCCTTCTTCACCAGGAGCTCGTCCAGGTGCATGTAGCGGCTCATGAGGCCGCTGGCGTGCCGGATCGCGATGTACTTGCCGCCCGATCGGCTGGGGTCGGCGTTGGCGTGGGTGACCTCGCCATCCTGGACAGCGGTGACCGGCGTCCCGATCGGCACCCAGATGTCGATGCCCGGGTGATGGACGTCGCCGTCCCGCGGCCGCCACCAGCCGCTGCCGACGATGGCCTTGATGCCGGGAGGCACCGGCCGGCCGAAGGCGGGGTCGAAGGCCATGCCGCCCAGGGTACCACGAGGTGTCACCCCCGCGTGGTAGTCCTCAAAGGGCGATGATCGGCTTCCTGCGCGAACCCGAAGCGGTCGATGACCGGGCCTGCCCCGGCGAGGGGCGGTGCCACGGGTGCGCGGTGTGGTGCGATGCCTGCGGCGACGTCGGCGTCACCTGCGACGCCCCGGTCTGCGATCGCCACCGCTGCAACCGCTGCGGCGTCTGGGTCGTCAGCATCGACGACATCTACGACGGCCAGGCCTGGTGCCCATCATGCGTACGGGAGGATCCATGACGGACGACGACTGGAAGTTCTCGTGGCCGAAGCCGACGTCCATCTACGCCAGCGATGGACCCCACCTTCAGCAGGGGCAGGTCCACCTCGAGATCGTCGACGGGCTCGTCTTCGAGATGAGCGTCGTCGGGTCCGGCCTCACGACGGGGCGATCGCGGTACGCGGTGCGTTGCCAGGCCTGCGCCACCCTTCTCCATCGTGGGACCACCGGACCTAGCTTTCACATCCTGGATCACCTGATGACCCGACACACGCCGCGAGGCTAGCGCTCGCCGCCGACGACGTACGTCCCGGACGGGACGTAGAAGATCATGTCCTTGCTGGTGGCGATCGGGTTGGTCTTGAACGCGTGCCAGCCTTCCGCCGTCTTGATGTACTGCTGGTTGGTACTGTGGCGGATGTAGAGGGACCCGATCGGGTACGGTCCGTTGGGTGGCGGAGCGGTGCCGACGGAGAGCGTCGGATGCTCGCTGCGGTACGGGACATTCCCTTGGCGCAGGTTGTGATCTTCGCCGTCGGCCAAGGCCTCCTCGGCGGACACGAAGCCGACCTTCGCGGCACCGACGCCGATGCCGAGCGCCTTGAGAAAGGTTCTGCGCTGCATGGTCATGACGCGCAGTCTATCACCAGCGGGCAACGAGAGCCGCGAAGTCGTCGCGGCAGGCGGTGTCGGGGGCTCGGAGCCGTGCGATCACCGCGCGTTCCTCGGCGGAGAGCCGCAGGATGGCCCGACCCGGCAGAAGGTGATCGGGAAGGTCGCGGCCGCCTATCTCGGCTGTGACCTCCGTGACCGTGCGGCCGTTGCGGGCCTTGATCGCACGCCAGGTGAGGGCTTCGTCGACGAGGCGTTCGAGGAGACGGGCAGGGCTCACGGGGAGGATCATGCCATAACGGTCACCGGGCGCGGGTATTGTTGATCGCGATGGTCACGAATGAGGACGTCATCCAGGACGGCATGCGGGTCGTTGGCGACGGCGATCAACGTCGTCGGTTGCTCTGGGTCGAACCGGGCACCTACACGCTCGAACTCGGAATGCTACCCACGGTGGTGATCCTCCGGGAGCCTGCGTACCTCGTGGCGATCGAACGCGCGAAGGTCACGTTGCAGGACCACCGCCGGGCGCGCGTCATCTGGGAGTTCATCGGGTACGCCTTGCCGGTGGCCAGCGAGCTCACCCCAGCAGAGGGGTGGGTCCGCGGGCTCGTGTGCCTGCCGCTCCGCATCCTCGTCGGGATCGCGGTGTTCTGTGGGTTCGTGTCCCGGCGTCGGTGGCCGCCGCCGTCCCGCCTCCTCACGGAGCCAGACGACGATTCCGAGGAGATGTCCGAGGCCATGTCGGAGGCGAACAACGCCCTCACCGAGGGGCAGTCGTGAGGTGGGCGGCACTCCTCGTGGTCGCCGCGTGCGGTGGTGGCGGCAACGTCTGCCCTCGCCAGTCGCCGGCGGCACCGCCACCTCCACCGCAGGAACGCCACGACGACTGCCACTTCCCGAAGCCGCCGGCGATGCAACCGCGCTACCGCGACCTCCGTGTCTGGTGCGACGCCGACAAGGAGGCGTGCGCGCCACTGTCGGCCCAGGACGAGGCGGCGCTGCGCTGGCGGGTCGGTGACCTCGAGCTCTACGTCGCCAAGGTGCGGTTCGCCGCGGCCGAGATCGGATGCGATCTGGAAGGCGCGGACTAGGCCTTGGGCTTCTTCAGCAGGATCGCGGCCGCGACGCTGAGGACGAGGACACCGGCGCCGGCGGCGATGTACAGGCCGTAGCTCTTCGGCGCCGTCGGCATCATCGGCATCGGCGACTGGTTGACGGTCGCGGTGGCCCCCGCCGCGACCGGGACCGTCGGGTTCGGGATGGACGTTCCGCCCTGGGCCACCTGCGTCGTCTGGGC